>ERZ651776.49-NODE-49-length-158817-cov-6.840910_pt1 | contig 158817 bp, 142 predicted proteins | sample MGYA00514761_ERZ651776 | MGnify/ENA metagenome assembly ERZ651776
TGTATATCGGCAACTGGGTTTGAATTGATATCGAAAAGTTGTTGATATAGTTGACATGGATCTGTTTGACCATCAGGAGCCTTGATACACTTAATAGACCAATCATCATATTGAGCTAAGAAGTAAGTGTCCCCAACCAGTGCTACTGAATTTTTGGATAATTTCTTTAATGTATTAGATGATTCAGCAGCGTATGAAGGCACAGAAAATTGCGATATACTGGCTAAAAAGTATATTAATGCTAAACAAAATTTTTTTTTAAAATCCATTTTATACTCCCAACAGTGTTATAATGACTAATTGTAATTACTTCTGAGTATTTTGTTAAGAAAAATAATTGGAACTAAGCCTGCTAAAATAATCATTAAAGCCGGCAATGATGCCTCACTCATAAGTTCATCATGAGCAAACTGATATGTATGCGTTGCTAATGTATCAAAGTTAAAAGGCCTAAGTAAAAGTGTCATTGGGAGTTCCTTCATTATATCAACGAAAACTAACACTCCGCCTGCAATTATAGAGGGTCTTATTAATGGGAGGGTAATTTTTGTGATAGTACCTGAAAAACTAATTCCAAGAGTTCTACTAGCCCAAATTAGGTTTGGTGAAGTTTTTTCGAGCCCTGATAAAATTGCACCATAACCAACAGCTAAAAACCTTATTAAATAAGCAAAAATTAGAACAAATAAACTTCCGCTAATATAAAAAGTACCGTTTGAATTTGTAAAATCAAATAATAAAAATATTTTGTCAAAATAACCAACTGTAATTATGACACCTATTGCGAGGATAGTGCCTGGAAAAGCGTAACCTGTTGCAGATAGCTTCGAAAAAACTTGTAGTTTCTTGTCATCTGTTATTTTTGACACTGTTACACATAGTGTTGCTATAAACATTACAGTGAGAGAGCCTACAGATGAAACTACTAAGGTATTCTTTAAAATTACAAAACTCTCTAGAATGCTAGGCCAACTAAGACCACCTAGTGCATTAGAAAGAAGAATAGAAATAGGGATTAAAAAACCAAAACTAACGGGTAATAGGCAGATAAAGCAACAGAAAAGGGCTTTAGTTCCTTTTAAATTTAGTATTTCAGGTCTTCTTTGTTTTCTACTTGTATCATTAAATCGTCTTCCATAACGCGATTTTATTTCAAGAATTAGCAATGCAATTATAAAGATAAAACTGAAGGTCGCTAACTGAGCTGCCGCGGTTATACTATTCATGCCTATCCAAACATTAAATATTCCCAAGGTTAGGGTCTCTAGAGAAAAATACTCAACCGTTCCAAAATCAGAAACAACCTCCATGCAGACCAGTGCTACGCCAGCGACTATAGCTGGTCTAGCTATTGGTAGACCTAATTTCCAAAATGAACTTTTATTGTATAGACTTGTGATTTCAAGAAGACTTTCAGGGATCTGCCTGAATGCAGTTCGAGCAAGCAAATAAATATAGGGATATAGAACAGACGATAAAACAAAAATTGCTCCACCTAAAGATCTGATTTCAGGAAAAAAGTACTCGGATGGTGAGGACCAAGACATTAAGTTTCGCAGTATAACTTGAATTGGGCCTGCATATTCAAAGAAATCAGTATAAGCATAGGCAACTAGGTATGCGGGACAGGCTGCAGGTAGTAACATCATTAAATCAATTACTTTAGAAAATTTAAACCGATACCTCGCAATAATCCATGCTGTAAAAATTCCAAACACTGATGATAGTGCTGCCACCCCTAGCATTAGGAGTATAGTATTCATAACGTATCGAGCTAAGACCGTTTCCACTAAGTGTGTCCAGAGACCGTGAGTATTGTCAAAACTAATTAGAATTAAAGATATCAAAGGGCTCAGTAACGCAACTGAAAGAAAATAGACTAAAATTTTCCACAAAAGTGTATTATTGACTACAGAAAACATCACATTCCATTAACAGGTTAAAATTTAGATTTATAGTTGAAATTAAAATTAATTGCATAAGCTCGTGAGGAAGTATTAGATTTCCAGTTTATCTGGAAACCTTGACTAATTTAATTCAATTATACTTATAAAAAATCATTACAGTTCCTCGTACTCTAAAATACTTGAAAACTGTAGCTGCTAACAAGTACCCATTAAACGTTTTACTGTTTTCTTATTGATAGTCTTTGCATTGTAAAAGGATAAAATACAACTCTACTACCAGCCAACCCGATCTATAATTTTTTGTGCTTCACCTGATAACTTTGCGATCTTGTCGATAGGTAATTTATCTTCTTTAAATGAACCCCATGATTTTAGTTCCTCTGACGCATTAATACTTGGGTTGACCGGGTATTCAAAATTTATATCTCCATAAAGTTTTTGAGCAGTTGGATCAGTCAAGAATTCCAAAAGTAAGATTGCCTCTACTTTATTTTTTGAATACTTTGCAACTCCGCCACCAGATATATTTACGTGAGCGCCACGTTCACTTTTTGCTTGATTAGGAAAGACAAGGTTTAATGATTTTGCCCATTCACGTTGATCGGGGTCTTCAGAATATTTTAGTTTTCCAAAGTAGTAGTTATTTATTATCGCAATATCACATTGACCATGATAGATTGCTTTTACTTGAGCTCTATCGTTTCCTTGTGGTCGTCTAGCCAAATTTGAAACTAGCCCTTTAGCCCATATTTCAGCCTTATCTAAACCATGCTCGGCAATAATTGATGCGAGTAGAGCTCTGTTATAGACATGACTTCCAGGTCGACTACATATCTTTTTTTTCCAACGTGGATCTGATAGGTCTTCTATGTTTTTTATAGAACCGACTGGCACCCGTTCCTTTGAGGTAACTATTATACGTGCCCGTTTGGATAACCCAAACCAGGTGTTGTCTATACTTTTTAAATGTGAAGGAATATTTTTATCAAGTTTAAGGGAAGAAATAGATGCGAGTAACCCCATATCCTGGTAAATGTATAGTCTACCAATATCTACGGTTAAGATTAAATCTGCTGGACTATTTCTTCCTTCTGCCTTGAGTCGTTGTGCTAACCCTTTTGTTGAGTAAACAACATTAGTCTTAATACCAGTTTTATTACTAAATGCTTCAAGAAATGGATTTATTAAAAAAGGTTGACGGTGAGAGTAAATATTGACTTCAGCTGAGTGTGCCAAGTTTGCAAAAGAGATAAGAAATGCAAAAAATGTTGGAATTTTAAATTTTAACATTAGTATTGTCCTTACGTTGACTAATTAATTTTTTCTTAATTTGTCGTTTTATTTTAAAAAATTGATAAATTATTTTTTTAGTATTTTGGTAAGAACTTATAATTTTTGTCCTTATAATTTCAATTACTTCAACCACTGGTGATATATATATCGTATAAAGACTATGCTCTTTAGATGTTTGGTGCTCATCTAAACCTAAAGTAAGTTTTTCTGTGTCTGTAGAGTAATGAAGAGATTTGAATATCCAATCCCATAACGCCAACGTAGCACCAAAATTTTTATCGTGATGTTCTTTTGCTATGGAGTGATGTAATTGATGTTGAGCTGGAGATATCAATATAAACTCTAACCATCTCCAATACCTTATGCCTATATGAGAATGACGCAAATTCGATCCAGCCACATTGAATAGAAATATCACAACGTTTACCCCTAGAACGGTGGCTAAGCTTACCTTATCTCCAAATAAAAAGAAAAAAACTGATATTGCAAGACCCTGAGTGAATGCGCTTCTTAATGAAAAAACAATTCCCTCTAATGGGTGAGTTCTATATATTGTAAGGGGCGTCAATTCTGTAGCTGAGTGATGTACTTTATGTAGAGCCCATAAAATTGGGTATTTATGCATCCATCGGTGAACAAAATATTTAGTTAGATCATCAAGTAAAAATATAAAGAGTGTAAAGAGACCAACTATTATGGTCTTTGGAACTTCTTTAAACATGTTTACATCAAGCCAAGTAATTTGATGCAACGCATGAAAAATAAAAGTCGCAATTACAATTTGAGTAATCAGCATTGGTGAAATAAAAAGTGTAAAAACTCTATTTAACAAAAATATTAAATAGTCACTTTTAGACGACTTAGAAAACAAAATTCTTTTATCGAATACCTTTGAAAAAGCGTCGTTTAAACTAAATTTTTTTATAAAAATTAACCAAATGAAAGCTATTACTAATGATAAAATTATATACCCTAAAAAAATTCGTTTTTTTGGGTCAACAAAATGTTCAAATATGCTAATTAAAAAATCAATCAATTGTAATCCATTATTTGTTTAAAAAGTTATGTTTTAGCCCAAAGGCAAAGTGGAGCTCAATGGACTAAAACAGTTTCTTTACTAGTCGTTTTCAGCACTTTCTGAAGTACCTAAAGATGCTGCTAGTGCTGCAAGACCTTCAGTTTGGTCATTCGCTCGGGCTTCTACTCCAAAAGCGTCGATCATTAACTTTTGAATCTTTAGCATATGAAGCTTGTACTCACCCCAAGACAATGCCTCATCCTTAAGGAACTCTCCAGATGAGTTTATACCAGTCACCTGAGAAGCATTAAGCAATACAGGTCCATAACCAATCATTCTATTCATTTTTACGGCTGTTTCGCCTAGATTATTTTTACCTGACTGAATTGCCATTGAAAAACCCTTGAGTTCTCCCCAATGCTTACAATAGTTTGCAAATGCTTTTGTTGTATCACCATTTGAGTCTAATAGCGCTTCAAGCTTTCCAATATCCTTGTAAACTGACCCAGCATATTTAAATACTGACTCCGCAATAACTTTTTCCCAGTTACTTGATATAACTGCGGCGTATCCAACGAGTTGATTTCTTTGAGCATCAGTTAGATTTTTACTATTAGCGGCAACTATTAATTTCCTACCATCAACAAATGCTTTTGTTACGGTATGTAAATAATTTGTTTTTCCACCTTTATCATAGCTTGATGCGTAATATGCATGTGCAAAAGTCATTTCAGTTTTCAGGTCTACTTCACCATCATTATTGAAATCTGCCGCTGCGAAGTTTTTCATTTTAGCAACTTCATAATTTTCTTTAGCACTAAGGTTTAGCGCGTTGGCAGCAGCGCCCCAATAACCAAATCCTTCGTCCCAAACGTGCTCTTTACCACTATAATAGGCGCCATCTTTGTAAGGTTTTGCATTTGGCTTGGTGTCTGCACCAAGTTTTTCATCTAAATAATTATCTACTGCTTGATTATAAAAAACTGCGCCCATAGCAAATTTTGAAATTAGTTGTGGATAGTTATAGCCAGTATTTGGATCAAAACCACCTTTCGCTGAAGCTGCCTTCTTAATCATATGCTCTAAAACTTCCGCACCAGTCATCTGTCCAGGCCATCCGTTAACAACACCCCTATAGGCTTTTCCAGAGAGATTCTTTCCAGAAGAAATACTGTTTATAAGTGTCTGTTTTAGCTTGAACCCATCCTTAGAAACAGGCGCAATAATTGCTTTGTTTTTCTTAGAACCAGAAAAGTATGCCATCATTTCGTCTTCTAGTTCAGGGTTAGTTTCTCCTGTGCCTGTGCCTGCAAGTTTCTTTAAACTATCATGTAAAACATGGCGTGCCATTTGCCCGGTATAAGATACTGAGTTTGTTTTAGTTCCAGTATAACCCTTAACCGTAATAGGGAAAGGACCATAAGTTGTGTCGCTAATTGCTTGACTTGCAAGAGCAGAGCAGCTTGCAAATATAACAGCTAATGTTGTTAGTTTTGATTTTTGCATTGTCATTTATTGACCTCGTTATTTTATTTAAAGTGACGATTTTATTACGTGACTGTTTTAGTCAGATATAAATAAAAATGTCAATCCTGATTTTTTTTGTCAGGTTAAAAATAAATATGGCATAAACTCAAAAAAGTAGATTAGCACTTTTCATTTTTTTTTGCTTCTTCCCAATGTCCTTCCCACTGGGTTTCACTCATCGAGCCAAGTGCTTGAAGTTTTTCAGCAGCAGCCTTCTCAATGTAATCAAAACGCTTGATAAATTTAAGGTTAGCCCTCCTAAGAGCATCTTCTGGTTCAATAGATAAATGCCTAGCAAGGTTAACTACCGAAAACAATAAATCTCCTAACTCTTCTCTAACCTCGACTTCCGTCTCACTCACTGACGCATTTTTAATTTCTTCAATCTCTTCAAGTATTTTGTCGTAAACTGGACTAATTGACTTCCAATCAAAACCAACGCGAGATGCTCTCTGTTGAATTTTAAAACTTCTAGTTAAAGCCGGTAATGCTAATGCTATTCCAGCAAGGGCTCCGCTATCCGCCTCAATAGATCGCTCTTTTTCTTTTATCGACTCCCACTCAACCATTTGTTCATCGATTGTTCGATCAGGAGAACTCTCGTCAAAGACATGAGGGTGTCTGTCTATCATTTTTCTGGAGACCTTACTTATTACGCTGTCCAGATCGAATAGGCCCTTCTCAGATGCAATTTGAGACTGATATACTGTCTGCAATAGTAAGTCGCCTAACTCGTTTTCGAGATTAACCCAGTTTTCTTTTGAGACGGCATCAAATACTTCATATGCTTCTTCGATGGCGTATGGAGCGATTGAAGAGAACGTCTGTTCGATATCCCATGGGCAGCCATTTTCTGGATCTCGAAGAGCTGAAACTATTTCTCGAAGTTTATCTAATCGCTCAGTAGAAGTATTAGACTTCTTCATTTTTTAACTCCATCGCATTTTGTTTAGTTAGTATAATCTAGGAAACGTAACCTCTGTTACCATATAATAAAGGCAAACCAGGCTGTGTTTTTAAATTTTGAACTTCACCTATAAGTACGTGATGAGTTCCAATTAATTCAGAAGATAATAATCTGCAGTCAAGGGAGATAAGACAGTCCGAAAGAACAGGTGCACCAGTAGTTAAACTTTCGAATATTGACACTTGAAATTTACTGTCAGTGTTATCACTCACACGAGTAGAAAAGACATCTGCAACTTCCTTTTGATTATTTTTTAAAGTGTTAATACAAAAACATTCATTTTTTATAATTAGTGGTGCGGCGGTTGAATCCTTATGTAAACAACATAAGATTATTGGACTATTACTATCGACAGAAACACTGGTTACTGAAGAAACTGTTGCCCCAGCTTTTCCAAAACTCCCGTCAGTTGTCACTATATGAACTGAAGAAATTAACTTACTCATTGCATCTAAAAATTCGGACTTTAAGTTCATACTGTCCTTTCCTGTATTAATAGTAAGGGTATATTAAGATTACTAAAATACATCAACGTCTTTTAATTCTCTGTATTGTAAATTATAGGAGATGATATCTTTTGATGTTAATTGATAGGACACGCAATGAGTTTTTCAGTAGGAATTTTAGGTGCTTCTGGTTACACGGGCGCTGAACTAATTCGTCTAATAATCAATCATCCAAAATTAAAAATTACAGCGTTAAGTGCTGATAGAAAAGCTGGTTTGTCTCTTTCAGAAGTTTTTCCACATTTAAGCTTTCATAATTTACCAAAATTAGTAAAAATTGATCAGATTGATTTTTCAAAATTAGATTTATGTTTTTGTGCGTTACCTCATCAAACTTCACAAGCTGTAATAAAAAAGCTCCCTAACAACTTAAAAGTAATTGATTTAAGTGCAGATTTTAGACTTAGCGATCCTGAAGAATATAAAAGATGGTATGGTTCTACGCATATAGCGAAAGATTTACAAAAAGAATTTGTATACGGCCTAACTGAGTTTTATCGAGACAAAATAATATCAGCTCGTTTGGTTGCTGGAACTGGATGCAATGCAGCGGCTGGCCAATACGCGCTTCGACCACTAATAGAGTCGAAGGTTATTGATTTAGAAAATATAATTATTGATTTAAAGGCGGGGGTTAGTGGTGCTGGCAGGGCTCTTAAAGAGAACCTTCTTCATGCTGAACTTTCGGAGGGATTGCATCCATACTCGATAGGAGGAACACACAGACATTTAGCAGAGTTTGATCAAGAGTTATCCAAAGTGGCTGGAACACCTGTTAAAATTCAATTTACTCCACATTTAGTACCTATAAACAGAGGTATACTCGCAACTATTTACGTAAAGGGGAGCCCATTAGAAATTCACAAGGTATTAAGTGATGCTTACCTAAATGAACATTTCGTAAAAGTTCTTCCATCAATAGGGGATTTTCCCTCAACCCATCATGTTAGAGGGTCAAATCTTGTTAAAATTGGGGTGTCTGCAGACCGAATTAAGGGCCGAGCGATAGTAATTGTCGCAATTGATAATCTGACTAAAGGTTCCTCAGGCCAGGCATTGCAAAATGCAAACTTAATGTTAGGTCTAGAAGAGAGTTTAGGGTTAGATTTGGTCCCATTGTTTCCGTGAAAAATTAATAATGCGCAGTCTAGAAAAACGAAGAAGAATTCAGGTTATAATTATCTTATTGGGATCACTACTTATTGCTTCCGTATTGATTGGATATGGGCTACGCGAAGGTATAAGTTACTTCAAGTCTCCGACTGAATTAACTAGTTCACCGCCTAGGTCTGACCAACTAATTAGGGTTGGTGGTCTGGTTGAAGGAGGCTCTATTAAGATGAAAGCAGATGGTGAAATTAGTTTTTTAGTAACAGACCAAAATAAAAGTATTGAAGTTAGATACCGTGGGATACTACCTGATTTATTTTCAGAAAACCAGGGTGTGATAGGTAGTGGGTATTTTGTTGAAGGTATATTCGAAGCAAACGAAATCTTGGCTAAACATGATGAAAAATACATGCCCATTGAAGTAATAGATACACTAAAAAACCAAGGTGTTTATAAGGTTCCAAATTCAAATTAGATATTACTATTTTTGTACCATTAATTAATTAAAGAAAAGGAGCTAGTAAGTTATGGAATATAAAACTTTAGATTTGATAATTGAAGATAATTTAGCAATTATTAAATTCACAAGACCAGCAGTTTTAAATGCCCTTAACTCACAGATGCGGGCTGAAATTCTTCATGCGGTGAAATACTCAGAAACTAGGGCTCGGTGCCTTGTAATAACTGGTGAGGGGCGAGCTTTTTGTTCTGGCCAAGATCTTGGAGACAGGAGCAGTCTTTCCGATATTGACTTAAAGAAGACACTTAGAGATGAGTATGAGCCGATGCTTAAAGCTATTTATGAGTGCGAGATACCAACTATTGCAGCCGTAAATGGCGTAGCAGCTGGTGCAGGTGCAAACTTAGCATTATGTGCTGATGTTGTTATTGCAACAGAGTCTGCTAGTTTTATTCAAGCTTTTTCAAAAATTGGTTTAATACCAGATGCGGGTGGCTCTTACTTTTTACCAAGAAAGATTGGTTTAGCTAAATCAATTGGCGCAGCATTTTTTGCAGAAAAAATTTCTGCTAAAGAAGCAAGCCTTATTGGATTAATTTGGGAATGCGTTAATGATGAACTTTTTGTTTCTCAATGGACAGAAAGAGCCGTTTATTTAGCGAATGGACCAACTCAGGCGTTTATTAGGGCAAAAAAAGCTATAAAAGAAAGTTTTAATAACACATTGGAAGAACAGCTTAAGCTTGAAGCAAACCTTCAAGGTGAATGCGGTAAAACTTATGATTTTAAAGAGGGGGTGTTAGCCTTTTTGGATAAAAGGAATCCCAATTTTGAGGGAAGATAATGGTTATTTACCGGTCACCTATATCCACATAATCCCTTTTTGTCTCTCCAATATATAGTTGACGCGGTCTACCTATTTTCATTTTAGGATCAGTAATCATTTCTTTCCACTGAGAAACCCATCCGATAGTTCTTGAAACAGCAAATATTGGGGTAAACATGGATGTGGGGAATCCCATCGCTTCTAAAATAATCCCTGAGTAAAAATCTACGTTAGGAAAAAGTTTTTTCTCGATGAAATATTCATCTGCTAAAGCTGTTTCCTCAAGTTTCTTTGCCACCTGTAGAATTGAATTATTTTCCACCCCTAGTAATTCTAATACTTCGTCTGCGGACTCTTTGAGGACAGTTGCACGTGGATCGCGATTTTTATATACACGATGCCCAAAGCCCATTAATCTAAATGGATCATTTTTATCTTTTGCTCGCTCTATGAATTCTGGAATTTTGTCTACAGTGCCAATTTCTTCTAACATTTCAAGACAAGCTTGATTAGCTCCTCCGTGAGCAGGGCCCCACAGACATGCGATACCAGCTGCTATACACGCAAATGGATTTGCTCCCGATGAGGAAGCTAATCTTACGGTGGATGTAGAAGCATTTTGTTCATGATCTGCATGTAATGTGAGTATTCTATCCATAGCACGCGACAGTATTGGGTTGACCTCATAGTCTTCAGCAGGGACAGCAAAACACATTCTCAAAAAATTTGATGCATAGTCTAGATCATTTCTTGGATAAACAAACGGTTGACCGGTATTATACTTAAATGCCATTGCCGCAATTGTTGGCATCTTTGCAATTAATCGAATAGAAGCCACTTCACGCTGCCAGGGGTCGTTAACATCAATCGAGTCATGATAAAATGCAGACATTGCGCCGACCACTCCAGTCATTACTGCCATAGGGTGAGCGTCTCTCCTGAAACCTCTAAAAAAGTTCATCATCTGTTCATGTAACATAGTATGGCGTGTGACTCGTGTTTCAAAATCATTCAGCTCTGCAACATTAGGTAATCCACCGTAGAGTAGTAGGTAGCAAACTTCTAGAAAATGTGATTTTGAGGACAACTGTTCGATCGGGTAGCCTCTGTGTAAGAGTATTCCCTCTTCACCATCAATAAAAGTAATGGTGCTATCACAAGAGGCTGTTGACGTATACCCGGGGTCATATGTAAAGACGTCCCCTTTTGCATATAATTGACTGATATCAATAACATCTGGTCCGGCAGTCGGTGAGTGTATAGGGAGTTCAACTTCTTTAGACCCAATTACTAATTTTGCTGTCTTACCTGACATGTTTATTCCTCTTAATTACTAAAAAGCTATATTTCAAAAATAATAGTATCTTAATTATTATTAACTAAAATCGTACAACCTTGCGAGAGTTTCCTCTCTACCTAGAACTGTCATCATATCAATAATACTTGGTGTGTGCGATTTGCCAGATAAAACTATCCTAATAGGGCGGGCAAGTTCACCAAACTTAATATTATATGACGATGAGAAGTCTAGAAGTAAGGTTTCTAGTTCGTCACGTGTCCATTTAACATTTTGTAAAAGTGGCGTCAAATCTTTAAGTAATTTTTTATTATTAATGATTAAACTGTTTAATTTTTCATCATTTATTAAAATGGGTCTATTCACTTTAATAAATGTTATTTGTTCAAGAAGATCACAGAATGTTTTGATTTTGATCTTAAGGAAGTCAAAAGAGCTATTTAACAATAATTTTTGCGATGTACTTAATGCATCCTCGCCTATATATTTTAAGTATTGATCAAAATATTTTTCAATCATTTTGTATGGAGCTTTAGACATGTGTTGTTTGTTTACAAACTCCATTTTCTTTAAATCTAACCTTGCAGGACCTTTTCCAATATTCTCTAAGTTAAACCATAACTTTGCCTGACTAGTTGAGAAAATTTCATCATCGCCGTGACTCCACCCCAGCCTACAAAGGTAATTGATTACCCCCTCGGGTATGTACCCCATTTCTGCATAACTTTTAATATCTAAAGCTCCGTGCCTTTTACTAAGCTTTTTCCCATCCTCTCCATGAATAAGTGGTATATGAGCAAAAATAGGTACAGGCCAGTCTAATGCTTGATAAATTAGTTTTTGACGGCCTGCATTTGATAGATGATCGTCACCTCTGATAATATGAGTAACACCCATGTCATGATCGTCTACAACAACAGCTAACATATATGTAGGGGTGCCATCAGACCTTAAGAGGATCATGTCATCGATCTGATTATTGCTCCAACTAACTTCTCCTTGAACTTTATCATTAATTTTTAAGATCTGATGCTCAGGGGTTCTCAATCTCACAGAGTATGGTTTATTTGGGTACTGGTCTTTGTTTGCATTCCTCCAAGGTGATTTAAAAAGTGTTGAGCCACCGGATTCTTTTGCACTCTCTCTATTTTTTTGAATTTCTTCTTGGGTGGAGAAACACTTATAAGCTTTATTAGTGTTAAGTAACTGAGTTGCTATCTGCTTATGACGTGCTTGAAGTGAACGTTGACTAGTTGGCTCACCATCCCAGTCTATACCCAACCAACTAAGGCCAGAAAGTATTGATTTTGTAGCTTCTGGTGTGGATCTTTCAAAGTCTGTATCTTCTATGCGTAATAAAAATTTACCTCCATGTCTCCTGGCTAGTAACCAATTGAAAAGAGCAGTCCTAGCACTTCCAATATGTAAATCACCTGTAGGGGAGGGAGCAAAGCGAGTTACAATTTCAGTGGGTGTATTTCCCATATTTATTTCCAAAGCTAATTTACTCACTTACATGTTTTTATTTCTTGTGGTGAGATAGTCGATTATGGTGAATAAATCAAATAAGGTATTTTTTATTTTGAAACCTAATAAGATCTTATTAAACCTACTAACCGTCCTTGTATTTCAATTAAATTATCAGGAATTACTCTAGTTTCGTAGGCAGAGTTTGCTGGCTCTAAGGCAATAGAACTACCATGGCGTCTGAAGCGTTTTAATGTGGCTTCATGCCCTTCAATTAATGCAACTACTATATCTCCATTATTAGCATTATTTTGCTCTTTAATAACGACAACATCACCATCATTAATTCCTGCTTCGATCATTGAGTCGCCTTTGATTTCGAGAGCATAATGATTACTGTGATTTTTTATCATTTCACTTGGTACTGAAATGTGATGGGAAACTTGATTAATTGCCTCAATTGGTGTTCCCGCAGCAATTTTTCCCATTACAGGTAAGTCAGTCGATTTCGCTTTGAACTCGACTATATTCAAATCATTACTATACTTTGACTCCTGCTCTACTAACTTGAGACGTGAAGAATTATTTTCTTTAAGATCTGGAAGTTTGATAATTTCTAATGCTCGAGCTTTATGAGCTAGTTTTCGAATAAAGCCACGCTCCTCTAAAGCCGTAATAAGCCTATGGATTCCCGACTTAGATTTAAGGTTTAAAGCGACTTTCATCTCGTCAAATGAAGGAGATACCCCATTTGCACTCACCTCATTATCTATAAACTTAAGTAACTCTAATTGCTTTTTTGTTAGCATTTGCTTAGCTCCCCTAGAATAAAGCATTTTTGTTCTTGCTCTGTTCTATTATATTTTTAAATTTATGTCAATTTAAAAGGATTGTTGGAACAAGTTGTCCTTTTTTTATTTGTGGGGAATTGGGTTTTCGTACAACTAATGAATTTGAGTTAACCAATACACTTAACAGTGAACTGTCTTGCCTGTCTTCGACACTAACCAATTTTGTCAGTGTATCATAATTTGCGCGCATATAGTGTTCTCTGGGCCCATTTTTCTGTATAGTTTTGGCGGATTTAACATGAATTACTTCTCGAGAATTAGAACTCATATTTAAAAAGTGATTAATAGCAGGAACTAAAAATATCTCAGTACAAATCAACGATGATACAGGATTTCCTGGTAAACCAACAACAGCACTTTTATTCAACTTACCAGCAAAAAGAGGTTTTCCTGGGCGCATCGCTACTTTCTCAAATTCAGGTTTCATACCAGCAGTTTTTAGCACTTTTTTTACTAGATCGTAATCACCGACGGAGGCACCCCCAACAGTTACGATGATATCGGATCCCATTGCCAGTTCTAAAATTGATTTAAGAGAGCTTTCGGTGTCTTTTGCTATTGGTAATAATCGGGGATTAGCACCTGCTAAAACTAGCCTAGAATAGATGCCAAAACTATTTGATGAGATGATTTGACTGGCAGATCGTTTTTCTCCAGGGATTACAAGTTCATCCCCGGTTGAAATTATGGCGACCGTAGGCTTTTTGTAAACAGTAACTTCGCTTGAATTCATTGAGGCTATTAGAGATAAATGGAATGGTGTCAGGACTTTCGGAGTTTCAAATATTTGACCTGACTTGAAATCACTTCCTATTTTTCTTATGAAAGTTTCATTGCCATTTAACTCATTAATTGTAACCGTATTATATTTGATTACCATGTTTTCTTGAATTATTACCCGTTTTCCACCAACTGGAATCGGAGCACCAGTAAAGATTCTAATAGCCTCTCCATTACCAAGAACTCCAGAGAAAGTAGAGCCTGCGCTCACTTCACCTACCAAATTATAAGATGATCCGACCCGAGGTGCTGGATCAGAAATTACATAGCCATCCATTGCTGAAGTTGAGAATGGTGGTTGATCATTTTTGGCCAGTACGTCTTTCGCAAGGACCCGTCCACAAGCATTGAGAAGTGATATTTTTTCATTACCATTTTTGGGTAATATTCTAAAAATCTTTTTTAATGCGTCTTCAACACTAATCAAGGTTTGACCCCAAATTGCCCTGATTTTCCACCATCTTTAAAAGTAAGTATAATATTATTTATAGACATAGTTTTGTCGACTGCCTTTATCATGTCGTATATTGTTAAGGCAGTAATAGTTACCCCTGTTAATGCTTCCATTTCGACACCTGTCTTACCAAAAGTTCGAACTGTCACTTTAATGTCTATACCAGGAAGATCTGTATTAATTGATAAATTAATATCTACTTTTGATAAGGGAAGGGGGTGACATAGTGGGATTAAGTCAGAAGTTTTTTTTGCGGCCATAATCCCAGCAATTCTTGCAACAGTTAATACATCTCCTTTCGGGGTATTTCCTTTTGTAACCAGCTCTAGAGTTTCTTCCCTCATAGATATTGAGCCACAAGCAATTGCTGTCCGGTCTGTATCAACCTTACCTGCAATGTCTACCATGCTAGCCTGTCCATGTTCGTCTAAATGAGTTAACTTGGTCATAGTGACTATCCAATATTTTCTTGTGTGGGAATAATTTTACGTAATGCAGCTTCAACGTCCGTCTGTCTCATTAGTGTTTCGCCAATTAAAAAACCTCGGGCACCACATTTATACATTCTTTCTAAGTCACTCGAACACTTGAGCCCACTTTCAGTAACAATAACTTTTTCAAATGGCACTGATTTTGTTAATTCCTCTGTTGTTTTCAGATTAACTTCAAAGGAATTTAAATTTCGATTATTTATACCTAATAATGAAGATTTAAGGTTTAAGGCCCTATCCAACTCTTCAATATTGTGAACTTCAATAAGAACATCAAGGCCCAATTGGAAGGCAGTCTGTTCCAATTCATTAGCCTGATTGTCGCTTACGGACGCCATTATTATAAGAATACAGTCAGCTCCGAGTAAGCGAGATTCAAAGACCTGATAAGGATCATACATAAAGTCTTTTCTTAAAATAGGGAGATTTGATGCTGAGCGTGCCACTGCGATAAAATCTGGATTGCCTCCAAAAGAAGGTGCATCTGTTAGCACGCTTAGGCACACTGCTCCGCCATTTGTGTATGCCTTTGCTATTTCAGCAACATTAAAGTCAGTTCTAATTAGACCTTTTGATGGGCTTGAGCGTTTTATTTCTGCAATAATTGCATAGTTTGTATCTAAGGAACTTGTTAGTGCTTTTTTAAAGCCTATCGGCTTAGGGGAACACAGTGCCCTTTCCTCTAGTTCGCTAAAAGGCAACTTCTTTTTGTTCTCTTGGATTTCTTTTAGTTTATATTCTTTAATTTTGTTTAGGATTGAAGGTGCCAATTTCTAATTCCTAGTAGTTAGGGTTGCTAATAAAGAAACTTTTTCTTTAGCAATGCCGCTGTCTATACTATCTCTTGCCATTTCAACGCCCTCTTTCAAGTTGGTTACTTTATCACTAACTAATAATGCTGCTGCAGAATTCAAAAGAACAGAATCGCGATAAGCCGAATGTTTCCCCTCAAGCAAATCAGTAAATGCTTTTGCATTTTCTTTTGGTGTACCTCCTTTTATATCTTCAAATTTAGATAATTTAAGACCTGCATCCTCTGGCCTAATTTCGAACTCCGATATATTCCCATTAGATAATTCGACAACTGAAGTTGAGCCTGATATCGATATTTCGTCAGTGCCGTCACTTCCATGAACCAGCCACGCCTTCTCTGAACCTAATATTTTTAGTGTTTCTGCCATTGGCCTTATTAAGTCTTTAGAAAAAGCACCTGTTAACTGACGTTTAACTTTTGCTGGATTGGTTAAGGGACCAAGTATATTGAAAATTGTGCGTGTGCCAAGTTCTGTTCTTACGGGCATGACATGTGCCATTGCAGGGTGGTACAAAGGAGCCATCATAAAAGTTATCCCGATCTCATCTAAAGCTTGGGAGACTATCTCTGTTTCTGCAAATATGTTAATACCCAATTGAGACAAAACATCAGCTGATCCAGATTTTGAACTAAGATTCCGATTGCCGTGTTTTGCAACTGGAACTCCGGTGCCTGCGACTACAAAAGCTGTGGCAGTTGAGATATTTAAAGTACCTTTGCCGTCACCTCCAGTTCCTACTATATCCATAGCACCAACTGGAGCAAAAACTGGTGTAGCCTTTGCTCTCATAGCTGTTGCAGCAGCAGAATACTCTGAAATGCTTTCTCCTCTAACCCTTAAAGCAATTAAAAACCCTGCTATTTGAGCATTCGAAGCATCTCCTTCAAATAGACAGTTAAAAGCTCTTCTTGCTTCCTCTTCTGTTAACGGTCCGGCAATAGCTTTAGGTAAAAGGGATTTTATAAGAGTTGTCATTCTCTGCTACTTTCAATTTTATTCAAAAAATTTTTTAATAATGCATGACCATTTTCAGAAGCTATGCTTTCTGGATGGAACTGAACCCCAAAGATATCCTTCTTTTTGTGTGTTAGGCCCATAATTGTTCCATCTTGTAATGAGGCAGTGACCTCTAGAACATCGTCTGGAAAACTGTCTACGTCAACCACCAAAGAATGATACCTTGTTGCCTTAAAAGGTGTGTTTAAGTTTTTAAAAATCCCCTTCTTATTATGATTAATATTAGCGACTTTTCCGTGCGAGATCTCTTTGTGTCTTATTACGGTTCCTCCAAAAGCTTCTCCTATAGCTTGATGTCCTAAGCACACACCAAGTAAAGGCACCTGTGTTTTTGCAACCTCTTGGATTAAATCAATGCAAACACCCGCCTTTGAGGGTGTACATGGGCCAGGACCAATTACGATGCCGGTTGGCTTTAAAGCTAATAAGTCTGCAACACTGTGAATGTCGTTTCTTATAACTTTTACATTTGCTCCTAACTGCCCAAGGTATTGAACTAAGTTATATGTAAAGCTGTCATAGTTATCTATCATTAAAATCATGGTACCAACCTGCTATTTAAGGTTATTAAATTTAATTGAATTACCTTCGATTTAACTAGCATCATCCCTACTTGTAAACATAGTTGCCAATTCTGCTGCCGCTCTGATTGCTTTGGATTTATTAACGCTTTCTTCATACTCCGCAGTAGGGTCGCTGTCATATACAACTCCCCCACCAGCTTGGATGTACAATTTTTTATCTTTAACGACAGAAGTTCTGAGCGCTATGCACATATCCATGTCCCCATTAGCTGAAAAGTAACCACATCCACCCCCATAAATACCTCTTTTTTCGGACTCCAACTCGTCAATAATTTCCATTGCACGAACTTTAGGTGCACCTGAGACTGTCCCTGCAGGTAGCCCTGCTAACAATGCTGAAATAGCATCTTCTCCATCCTTTAAAGTACCTACAACGTTAGATACTATATGCATAACGTGACTATACTTTTCTATAATGAACTCTTCAGTTATCTTAACAGTTCCTACTTCCGAAACTTTCCCAATATCGTTTCTACCTAGATCAAGTAACATGAGATGTTCTGCCAGCTCTTTTTGATCCGACAGTAACTCTTTCTCATATTTTAAGTCAGCTTCAGCTGTTGGGCCCCTCGGACGAGTCCCTGCTATTGGTCTAATTGTAATTTCTTTACCAAAAACACGAACAAGAATTTCTGGGCTTGCTCCAATAATTTGGAACTCACCCATATTAAAGTAAAACATAAAGGGTGAGGGATTAGTCCTTCTTAAAGCTCTGTATAATGAAAATGGTGGGTATGGAAAATCTTGTGTCCAACGTTGTGAGGGAACTACCTGAAAAATATCGCCCTCTTTTATGTATTTCTTTGCTTTATTTACTGCGGCCTCGTAGGCGGTTTTGGTAAAATTTGATTTTGCTGGTGGTATTGATTGAGAAGGGATCAGATTTCTGGACTCAGTTAGTGTTGCCTTCTCTAGAAGCTCAACTGTTTGTTTAACTGCTAGAGTGGATTTTTTGTATACATCCTCAGCGGAGGCATTTATTGAGAACCAAGCTGGACTGACTACGACTACCTCTCCTTTTACGCCGTCTAAGACAACTACAACTGATGGGCGCATTAGTATAGCGTCAGGGACATCAAGAGGGTCGGCAACATTGCCTGGTAGAGCCTCTATCAGGCGGATCATGTCATACCCTAGATATCCAAAAAGCCCAGCGCACGACGCAGGTAACCCATCTGGAATATCTATTGAACTCTCACTTAATAATGCTCTCAATGTATCTAAGGGTTGTTCCTCAAGCTGAGAAAAATTGTTTCGATTGATTAAAGCATTTCTATTTATTTCTGATTTTTTATTTTTGCACTTCCAGACCAAATCTGGCTTCATTCCGATAATTGAATATCTCCCACGAATTTCACCACCGGTAACTGACTCCAAAACAAAACTATCAACGGAAGCCTTTGTTAATTTTAATAGTAGTGAAACTGGAGTGTCTAAATCGGCCGCTAAACGGGTAAAGATAATTTGATTTTTCTTCTTCTTATAATTTTTTAAGAAGTCTGAATGGAGTGGTTGTAATTTCATGACTGCTTTCAAAACTGTTGATGTATTGAATTTAATGCTCCTTGATCTAAAGTAAAACCTAGATTTTTGCGGATAGATTCAATGTAGTAGGAAAATACATCATTTTCGAACTCTGCTAGCATTTGTTCATTAAACTCTTTTGAAAAAGCTTTTGCAGCAGCGCTATTTAAGTCGGGTGAAGTCACGTCGGTCACTTCATAGACTATTACAGTTTCTGCGTCATTTACAAAATCAACAGTCCCAACCTTAGTAATAAAAGCTTTTTGGGCTAAAGGAAAAGGAGTATCCAAATTTTGAGTAAGACGACTTATTTTTGTAACCTTTGGTTCTTTACCTGCAGAGTTTTCCCAGTCTGGGTTAACTCTAAGTTGTTTGCTAATTTCTGTTGCAAGATCAGTCAAGCGTTCTGATATTATGTATGATGTCCAATCTTTCTTAACCTTTTCTCTAATAACTTGGAGTTCGGGAATAAATGAAGGAAGAACTTTGTCTAATCTGATTGCTATTATACTGCCGTCCTTAAGGTCGAAAAGGGTAGGGTAATAATCTTTTGTGATTAATTTTGCTTCCTCAAAAAATGATATATCAGAAGTTAGTGAGTTACTTAATTCTGTGGTAAAATCCATTGTTTTTATTTTAAACCCTGATTCTGTTGCTAGCTCTTCCAAGGTGCCACCACTCACTAATAAATCTTCGTATGTTTCCTTTTTTGTGGTTATAAGATTTTTTGCGTCTTCGAGCTTTAGTGTGTTTATAAGCTCGTCCATTACATTTTCAATTGGCGTAACTACTGCAGTCTCAATTTCTATTACTTTAAAGATGGCTGGGCCAATAGAGGATTCTATTACTGAACTAGCTTCATTTAGTGGTAAGTCAAAAACTATTTCACCCTCTAAAGGTGAAAGCTCTTGTTTAGAGAGCATTCCAATTTCTGTATCTTTAGACGAAAGCCCTCTTTCTTTGACAAGGTCATCAAACGTTGATTTTCCTGATGCTATTAAGTCATATGCTTTTGATGCAGCCTCTTTGTTAACAAATGCCAGCCGATTTACACGACGCTTTTCGGGGGGGTTGTACATTGAGGCTCTACTATCAAATAATTCTTTGATGGTTTTATCACTTACTTTTATTTGATCGAAGAGCATTTCAGGTCTTAAAATAGAATACGTAATAACTTTAGTCTCAAGCTCTCTAAACGATTCTTTGTTATCCTCAAGAAATGAACTTAATTCCGTTTCAGTTGGAATCGGAGATGAGTCCTGTAAGTTATTTTTGGTTAAGGTAATGGACCTTAAACTTCTTTCTTCATTTATATAGTTATAGATGTTGTTGGCGTATGTATCTGTACTTTCCAACCCACCTGTTACAGCTTGCCTCAGAAGGTCTCGTGATAGATTTGCACGTAGTTCACCTTCAAACTCTGAGACGGTTTTACCAATCTGAGAAATCACCATACGATACGTATCTTGATCAAATACTCCGTCTGGCCCAAAAAATTGAGGTATTTCACTGACCCTTTTTGCAATTTCTGCGTCACCAACAGAAATACCAATTCTCGAAAGCTCTGAGTCCATTGATGCCGTGGTTAAAAGTTTATTGATCGCCACACCATCTAACCCAAGAGTTAGTGCTTCATTGAAACTAATTGGTTTTCCATTTTGTCTTTCAAAATTAGAGATCTCTTGTCTTAGAGTGTTTACGTAGTCGTTTGTCGAAATTTTCTTATTTCCAATACTTCCAATTTTATCTAGAGAACGCCCAAAGCCTCCAATACCAAAGCCTCCAAGACCTACGATTAACATAAGCAATATTGCCCAAACAAAGAATTTTGACATTTTAGAACCTGAAGAAGAAGCCATTTTTATCACCCTAAAAAATACAATTATCGAAGTCGTAAACCTTTGTCTTCGTGTGAGCAAGTCTTACAACTTAAAAGATTTAAGCCGTTGAAAAAGAATTTGGATGTCATCTAGGCTAATATTAGCAAACGCAACTCTCAAAAAGCGGTTTGCTGCAGCCTCAGTTTTGTTAGAAAAAAGTGCACCAGGTACTGTTAGGACACCTTTTTCTTCTAACAGACGTTTAGATAACTCTCTTGAAGATATTGTAAACGGATATTCTAGATATGCAAAATATGCCCCAAGACCTCGTAAAACCCATCCATCAGACTCTAAATCTTCAAAGCCTCTTTCTAATGATTCACGCCTTTTCAATAGATCCAGACGTTGCTCTTGAACCCAGTAAGATAACTTCTTCAGACCAAATAATGCAGCATGTTGCCCAATTTGGTTGGGACAAATTGTTGATGTGTCTAAAAATTTTTCAATTTCTTGCATTCTTTTTGTAGAAGTTACAACTGCTCCAACACGGTGTCCTGTCAAACGAAACACTTTAGAAAACGAATAAAGTAACATAAAGTTATTACTCCAGTTAGGTTTCAGAAAAATATCATGTGGCGGGTTTTCACTAATATTAAAATCCTTATATGTCTCGTCGATTATTAGTTGAATGTTTGAGCGAACACAGAGGTCATAAAATTGTGAAATTGTTTCTGGCGGGTACTCAATTCCAGTTGGATTATTTGGATTCACTAGTACTATGGCCCTTGTTTTGTTCGTAATTAATTTTGATGCTTCGTTTGCATCTGGTATAAGTGTTGTACCAGTGTCTAGGACTATGGTTCTTATGCCTAATATGTCTAGCCACATTTTATGATTGAAGTACCAAGGAGAGGGTAAAATTATTTGATCGTCAGCTTGAGCGACTGAAGTAATTGCAGCAGCAAAAGCTTGATTGCAGCCTGCTGTAATTCCAATGTTTGCACTTGATAATTTATTACTTTTGTAGAATTTGTTCAGGTGGTCTGCAAATTCTAGCCGCAATTCAGGAAGACCAAGAACCTCGCCGTATAGGTGAACAGAGGTATCATTAAGAATTAGTTGACTTAGGTGTTGTCGCATCTCCAGTGGGGGAGGAGAGGAGGGTGCAGCTTGGGAAACGTCTATTAATGGAAAATTGGGTGGTAACTTAGTTTCCTTAACTAGACTTGCTAACTCCATTATGGGTGGTTGGGTGGTTAATAATAAGTTTGGGTTATAGTTTTTCATTTACACCTGTTTACCAATTTATTTAACTACCTCTAAATGGCTCAACGTATTGTAATGCCATATCCCATGGAAAAAATATCCAGGTATCTTGACTTACTTCTGTAATGAAGGTGTCTACTAGAGGACGTCCTTTGGCCTTTGCATAGACAGTGGCGTAATGGGCTTTTGGATAAAGTTTTTTGACCGCTTCCAGTGTTTTCCCACTATCGACCAAGTCATCGATTATGATAATTCCAGTCCCATCTTTGACAAGATCATTTGACGGTTTTTTTAGAATCTTTGCTTCATCTTGAGATTGATGGTCATAAGATTTAATTGAAAGTGTATCAACCGTTCTAATATCCAATTCGCGAGCAATAATCATAGCAGGAGCCATTCCCCCTCTGGTTATGGCAACAATTGCTTTCCATCGCCCATTATCTGGCCCTTTACCGTCCAAGCGCCAAGCTAGTGCTCTGGAATCCCTGTGTATCTGATCCCAGCTAATATGAAATCCTTTTTCATGTGGCAATCGATCTGTCATAACTTCTCCATGTCTGGTGCATCAACGGCTTTCATTCCAACAACGTGATATCCGGCGTCTACATGAAGTACCTCTCCAGTAACTGCAGACCCTAAATCTGATAGTAGGTAAAGAGCTGAGTTCCCGACCTCTTCTTGTGTAACTGTTCGCCTTAAAGGAGAGTTATATTCGTTCCATTTCATAATATATCTAAAGTCTCCTATTCCTGAAGAGGCTAAAGTCTTTATCGGTCCTGCAGAGATTGCATTAACTCTAATTTTATCCTTCCCAAGATCCTCAGCTAAATATTTCACTGAAGCTTCTAGTGCTGCCTTAGCCAAACCCATCACGTTATAGTGTGGCATTACTTTTTCTGCACCATAATAAGTGAGTGTGAGTATAGAGCCGCCTTTTGACATAAGTTTTTCTGCTCTCGCTGTTGCAGCTGTGAAAGAGTAAACTGAAATGTCCATGGTAGTTTTGAAGTTCTCCTGAGAAGTGTCAACATATCGACCTCTAAGTTCATTTTTATCAGAGAAACCAATGGCATGTACAAGGAAATCAATTTCGCCCCAGGCGTCTTTTAAGTAGTCAAATAAATGATCTAGAGAATCTGCTGAACTTACATCACATTCTATTAAGTGGCTTGAGCCAACTTGATTAGCTAATGGCTCTACTCTTTTTCTAAGAGATTCCCCTTGATAAGAAAAAGCTAGTTCTGCTCCTTGGTCTGCACATGCTTTAGCTATCCCCCAGGCTATAGACCTTTCGTTAGCAACGCCCATTACCAGACCACGCTTGCCTTTCATAAGATTATTCGTCATATCTTCCCTTTTAAATAAGTACCATTTAATTTCTTATGTCAAAGGTCAAGTGGTATCAAGCAAGGAGAACTAATTTTTGTGATCTATAGTAATGTAGTACAAAATTAAAAAGGAACTTTCTTTAATTATTTGGGCATTAAAATGAGTGATGAAGTAGAAAATTTTAAAACAGTGAACCCTATGGACTTATTTAAGTCTTGGCTGGAAGATGCTGAAAATAAAGAATTAAATGATCCTAATGCCATTGCATTGGCGACTGTAGATGATACTGGTTTGCCCAATGTAAGAATGGTTTTGCTTAAAGAAATTACTGACCAAAGTTTTATTTTTTACACTAATTATAAAAGTGTAAAGGCAGAAGAGATAGTTTCATCTCCAAAGGCATCTTTTCTAATTCACTGGAAATCAATTAGACGTCAGATTAGGGTTAGGGGTTTTGTAGAAAAGGAAGATGGAGTGATAGCAGACAAGTATTTCTCATCGCGTTCATTGGATAGTCGGATAGGTGCCTGGGCATCCCGGCAGTCACAGGAAGTAGGATCTAGGCAAGAGCTACTCGATTCTGTTAATAAGTTGACCGTTGAACTAGGCGCCAATCCTTCTAGGCCGCCTTTTTGGGGAGGATTTAGAATAACTCCAATAGAGATTGAGTTTTGGTCTGATGGAGATGCACGTTTACACAACAGGTTTAGATGGAGCCGCAAGGACACAAAGTCAAATTGGAAAGTTTGTCGCCTACAACCTTAAATTTTTTCTTGTGCCTTTAAGAGTCTACAAGGAGCGTTTGAAGGTTGTTATTTTATGATTAAGCTATTATTTTTCCTACTTATTTCAATTACTTATGTAACATCTGATGCACTAGCATCATGTGAGAACAATAAACTGACTATTTTTAGTGCTATGTCGAAACATGTGTTTTATGTCGAGATAGCTGACGACCCAACCAAAAGAGCCAATGGTCTAATGTTTAAAAAGTCACTTAAAGATTTTGATGGAATGGTGTTTTTGTATGACAAACCTAGTAGGTTAGTTTTTTGGATGAAAAACACACTAATTCCGCTAGATATTATATTTTTTGATGAAAGAGGAATCATTAAGAAAATATATGTAGGCGCCACTCCTCTAAGTAAAAAAAAGATTTTTGGTGGTAGTAATCTAATCGGAGCCTTAGAAATAAGTGGTAATCTAACTTCAAAACTTGGTTTTTCAGAGGGTGATAGTATCCAATTTAATCTACTAGACAACAAAAATGCTGTTTGGCCTTGTTATTAGTAATTATTTTCTGTTTTGGGCTTTTCAAATATAATTACTGACGATAGTAGGAGAAACGATTGTCGGGGCGTGGCGCAGCCTGGTAGCGCACCTGTTTTGGGTACAGGGGGTCGTAAGTTCGAATCTTACCGTCCCGACCATCAAACTAATCAAAAATTAATTTACAAGATATTTTAATTTTTGATTAGCTTCGAATCTGTTATTTTAAAATAGTTTATTTAATGAGGTTCCTTAAGTTTCTAATCTTATTACATTTTTTTTTTCGTAGTTAGCTTGAAGATCAACAGTTTTTTTATAACTAATTAAATTCGATTGTGTTAATCTCCTGAGTCAACAAAAAAAAAGACAAAATTATAAAAAAAATACGTTGACCTTATTGTATTTTACACGTCAAGTAGTACCAGCAATCAGCGCACATACAACATGTAGTGTTTGATGGTGGAAATAATTACAGGTCCTAATAAGGTTAAGATTAATAAAAAAACGTCGACCTTTTTAGGAAAATATAAGCTGAAATGCGCTAAAGCAGACCTAGGCAGGTATAATTTACGTGGTGATAAGAGTAAGTATAGGAAAGAACTGAAATGAAAATTGAGAGAAGATTGACAGGCGATGCAACGGGTGGTTACGCGGGTATAGAGTTCACCAAGCGAACTTCAGAAATTAAAAACCCAGATGGAACAATTGTTTTTAAACTTGAAAACTTAGAAGTTCCCTCGGCGTGGAGTCAGGTAGCAGCTGACGTCATTGCGCAAAAATATTTTCGGAAAGCAGGTGTTCCCGCAAGATTAAAAAAGGTAAAAGAAAAGGGGGTCCCAGATTTTATAGCTCGGTCGGCGCCTGATTTTGATAAACTCCAAGCTATTCCTGAGGAAGATAGGTACGTAGGAGAAACCTCGTCTAAGCAAGTCTTTGATAGATTGGCAGGGGCATGGTGTTATTGGGGGTGGAAAGGTGGTTACTTTAGCTCTGAAAGGGATGCTAAGGCTTATTATGATGAAATGCGAGCGATGCTTGCGTTGCAAATGGCGGCTCCTAATAGCCCTCAATGGTTCAACACAGGTTTGCATTGGGCGTATGGAATTGACGGCCCGGCACAAGGGCATCACTATGTAGACTACCAAACTGGTAAATTGACAAAATCAAAGAGTTCTTACGAACACCCGCAGCCTCATGCGTGTTTTATCCAATCAGTTAGTGATGACTTGGTGAACGACGGTGGTATTATGGATCTTTGGGTAAGAGAAGCGCGTCTCTTTAAGTATGGATCTGGTACAGGAACAAACTTTTCTTCATTAAGAGGTGCTGGAGAGAATCTATCCGGTGGAGGCATGTCTAGTGGGTTAATGGGTTTTTTAAAAATTGGTGATAGAGCCGCCGGTGCAATTAAATCAGGTGGAACAACCCGACGGGCTGCAAAGATGGTAATCGTTGATGCTGATCACCCAGATATTGAAGAGTTTATAAACTGGAAAGTTTTAGAAGAACAAAAAGTTGCTAGCATCGTAGCTGGTTCTAAAATGCACGAACAAAAATTAAAAGGTATTTTTCACTCAATTAATGCATGGGACGGGAAAATTGAAGATGCAACGAGTCCTGTTAAAAATGCACAATTAAAAACATCTATTAGAGATGCAAAAAGAGTCGCCATTCCTGAGACATATATTAAAAGAGTCCTTGATTATGCAAAACAAGGTTATACGAGTATAGATTTCTCAGTTTATGATACCGATTGGGATTCTGAAGCATACAGTTCAGTATCTGGTCAAAACTCTAATAATTCAATTCGGGTAACTGACGCTTTTTTAACAGCAGTAGAACAAGATAAAGATTGGAATTTAATCAACAGGAACGATGGTAAAATTGCAAAGACATTGAAAGCTAGAGAGTTGTGGGACCAAGTCGGTCATGCAGCATGGTCATGTGCTGATCCAGGAATACAGTACCATGATACAGTAAACTCTTGGCATACCTGCCCAGAGGATGGAGAAATAAGAGGGTCAAACCCTTGTTCAGAGTACATGTTTTTAGATGATACAGCATGTAATTTGGCATCTATGAATTTATTAACCTACTATGATGGAGAGTCCTTTGACTCTAAGCTTTATGTTCATGCGACACGCCTCTGGACTTTGACGTTAGAGATATCTGTAATGATGGCCCAATTCCCTTCTAAGGAAATTGCCCAAAGGAGTTACGATTTTAGAACGCTAGGTCTCGGTTATGCTAATATAGGTGGTTTACTCATGAGTATGGGACTTGGGTACGATAGTGAGGAGGGGAGGTCGTTGTGTGCTACTCTTACAGCATTAATGACAGGTGTATCTTACGCTACATCAGCAGAAATTTCAAAAGAATTAGGGCCTTTTCCTAAATATGAAAAAAATGCAGATCATATGCTTAGAGTTATTCGTAATCATAGAAATGCAGCATATGGAAGAAATGATGGTTATGAAGATCTATCTATTAAACCATTACCACTTGACATCAATTCTTGTCCGGACAGTCAGCTTGTAAAAAGTGCACAGCAAGCATGGGACTTGGCATTGGATCTTGGTGAAAAATTTGGATACAGAAATGCCCAATCGACTGTAATCGCACCAACTGGGACTATTGGACTTGTTATGGATTGCGACACTACAGGCATAGAGCCAGATTTTGCTTTAGTTAAATTTAAGAAATTAGCAGGTGGAGGGTATTTTAAGATTATAAATAGAAGTGTCCCCGCCGCACTTGAGAAACTTGGATACTCTTCCTCAAAAGTTGAAGAGATTGTTTCCCATGCAGTTGGTCACGGTACGCTAGGAAATTGTCCTGGAATTAATCATAGTTCGTTAATTGGTCATGGTTTTGGATCAGTAGAAATAGCAAAAATTGAAGAGGCGTTGCCTAGTGCATTTGATATTAAATTTGTTTTCAACCAATGGACATTAGGTGAAGAATTTTGTTCGCAAACGCTTGGGATCCCTAAAAGTGAACTAAATAATCCATCATTTGATATGTTAACCCATCTAGGTTTCACTAGAGAGCAGATAGATTTTGCTAATGATCATGTTTGTGGAACTATGACATTGGAAGGTGCTCCTCATTTAAAGGAACAGGATTATAAGATTTTTGACTGCGCTAATCCGTGTGGGAAAAAAGGAAAAAGATACCTCTCGGTAAATAGTCACATTTATATGATGGCAGCGGCGCAATCATTTATATCAGGGGCAATATCAAAGACAATAAACATGCCAAATAACTCAACCATAGAAGAGTGCCAAAAAGCTTATGAGTTAAGTTGGTCTCTGGGGGTAAAGGCAAATGCTTTATATCGGGATGGCTCCAAACTTTCGCAGCCACTAGCCTCTGCTCTGATAGAGGAGGATGATGAGGCAGCAGATATTCTAGAAGGCGGCACCCCTCATGAAAAATCAATCACATTAGCTGAAAAAATTGTTGAAAAAATAATAGTAAAAGAAGTTTCAGTGTCCCAAAGAGAAAAAATGCCGCAAAGACGAAAGGGGTATACGCAAAAGGCATCTGTTGGTGGTCACAAAGTGTATCTTCGAACGGGAGAGTATGAAAATGGCAACTTAGGCGAAATCTTTATCGACATGCATAAAGAGGGTGCTGGGTTTAGGGCAATGATGAACAATTTTGCGATCGCGATTTCAGTTGGTCTTCAATATGGTGTCCCTCTTGAAGAATTTGTTGATGCATTTACTTTCACAAAATTTGAGCCCGCGGGGATGGTGCAAGGTAATGATTCTATTAAAAATGCGACATCAATTCTCGATTATATATTTAGAGAACTTGCTGTATCTTACTTAGACAGATCTGATTTGGCGCATGTCAAACCTGAGGGTGCTAGTTTTGATGATTTAGGGCGTGGTGAACAGGATGATCTCCGAAATGTCGACAATGTTTCAAAAAAAGCAGAGTCTAAATCCTTAGCCGTATTAAAACAAATTAGCTCATCTGGTTATCTTAGGAAAAGAGTGCCGCAGGAACTGCATGTATTGCAGGGTGGTCTAAACGACTCTTACGTTACTACCACGTCTCTGGATGTTACCCCTATGCAAGGCAATAATGCTAGTGAAAAATTAGATAAACAGGATGATCTAAATTTAGGGACACAACCTGTTGGTTTGGATGATAGATCTAAAGCGAGAATGCAGGGATATGAAGGGGATCCGTGTGGAGAATGTGGAAATTATACTTTAGTTAGAAATGGGACATGTATGAAATGTAATACGTGTGGGGGGACTTCTGGCTGTAGTTAATTTATTGTCTTAACTCTTAATATACATCTTATAATAAAACTGGCTTACTGAAAGTGACTTGTAAATTTAGAATCTAGTTATTTTGTATAAAATACAATGTTACACTCAAATACTATTCAATTTTTTTAGTCGTGTAAAAACGTGTTCAATAGCTTTTAAGTCACCTAATTCTAAAGAAAATACGTAAGATTGTGTCAAAAAAAATGGTTCTTCAATAGACCCTTTAAATAAGTTTGCAGCCTCTAAGTAATGCTTGGCCAACATTTTTGTATCGGAATTAATATGGGACTTGATAATATTTTCATTAAGTTTATCCGTTAAGGTCACGTCCTTAAGCTCTTGTTATTTAGTAATTTATTTGCAACCCAACTATGGAATAGATGTGTGGGCCCATCCATTGCTGGAGAAAATCTTCCTCCATCAAAGCCTGTACAATTTCTACCTAACTGCATACCCTCAACAACAAGAATGTCCTCTATAAAAATATCTTTCCACTGCTTCTTATTCGCCTCTCGCATTTCTTCATTTGTTGTTGGTGAGGCATAATAAATACTAATATCTTCAGTGGTTAATTCATGCGAGACAGGGTTTAGTACTGCAGACCAAGCATGATCTTTTTGACAGGCCATTAGAACATTTGGAAAAACTGTAATATACTCTGCACTGTCACCCCACTTTTTACCTAACTTCTTGAAACTTGGGAACTTATAACCGCCATTCCCTTCAAATTGCCGGTAAAAATTTGTTCCTTGACCTGAGTAAAGCCCCGCTTCTTCAATGTGATAGTGGTCTTCAAGTCTTGAATAGGCATTTAAGCCAGGGTGAACCCAGGGCAAGTGATAGCTCTCACAATAGTTTTCAACTGCTAACTTCCAGTTACACTTAACGTTTATGATAAATTTACTATTTTCTCCACCATGAAACATTGGCTGGTCAAAATCTTTCCACCTTTTTATTAAGTGCTTATGTACGGTTTCAAAAGGAGGTGCATCTCCAGAAATGTTAATAAATATAACATCCCTCCAAATATGTGACCTTACTTCAATTAACCCTAAAGCAGCTTTATCTACCCCTGGGTGAGTATTTTTGCCCGGTCCCCCAACATGAGGGGTTGTTATTAATCGCCCCTCTGAAGAGTAACACCAGGAATGGTAGGGACACCGAATAGCTCCTTCGATTCGTTGGGCTTTAGAAACGAGTATCATACCACGATGCCTACATATGTTTTGAAAAACCCTAACATTGCCAGCTTTATCTCTAATTATTAACAGTGGCATTCCAAGAAAACTGATAGGCTTTGCATCTCCAATTTCTGGAATTTCAGATGCAACTGAAAGCCCAGCCCAAGTATCAAAAAATAAAGCTCTCTTTTCAATATCGTGAACTTGGGGGTCCGTGTAATGCTCATTTGCTAAACCATTAGCTTGAGCTAGAGGCGCAAAGATGGTCTGTAACCTTTCTGACAAAGTAACTCCCTTTCATTATATTCATGACAAAGACGTACCAAAATAAAAAAACAATAGAGAAAAAAAATTATAACTGTCGAATACATTTTCGACTTAATTTTTTTCTTTTTTGTCGTTTTTGGTCCAATATTAACTTTTTTATAAATTATTTAAAAATTAAAATTACTATTCTGACATGCATCTTCAATGACGAAATGAGTTTATATTAAAATTTAATTTTTTTTATATTAGTTCTTCTAATATGTGTGTTTAGTTACTTCCTCTAGCTAGGGCAGCTATTCCTGTCCTTGCTATTTCTGTTAATCCCAGTGGGCGCATTAAGTCTAAAAAGGCATCAACTTTCTCAGAGGTTCCAGTAAGCTCAAATATAAAGCTATTTAGAGTGGTGTCGACGACATTTGCTCTGAATATATCTGCTAGTCTTAATGCTTCCACTCTTTTGTTACCCTTCCCAGTTACAGAGAAGAGGGCAAGTTCTCTTTCTACAGTAGCACCGTCTTCAGTAAGGTCGTGTACGTCAAAGACTGGAATCATTCTTGAAAGTTGTGCTTTAATCTGTGTTAGGACCTGGGGGGTACCAGTCGTTACGACTGTAATTCTAGATTTATTACTGTCATGATCAATTTCAGCCACTGTAAGGCTGTGAATATTATACCCTCTACCAGAAAATAAACCAATTACCCGTGCTAAAACTCCGGACTCGTTTGTCACAATCACTGCTAGGGTGTGTGTTTCAATTATTTCAGAATTAGGGTCGCGTAAATCATAAGCAGAGTGTTTTGATGTACCTTTTTTTATCTTTAAAGAGTTCATAACTTATGCCTTCCTGTGAAAGTTTGAAACTAATATTAAATTATACCAGTACTGCGCCCTTGCTCCCAATTGTTCCAGTGTTTTCACTGTCTGCCATGATCATTTCATTATGAGCAGAACCAGATGCAATCATGGGAAAACAGTTCTCGTGTTTTTCAACTAAACAATCAACAATAACAGGTCCATCGTATGACATCATCTCTTCTATCGTACTATCCACATCCTCTGGTTTTTCACAGCGGATTCCTTTGGCTCCGAATGCTTCGGCAAGTTTTACGAAATCAGGTAATGCTTCAGACCAACTTTGGGAGTATCGCTCTCCGTGCAATAGCTCCTGCCATTGCCTTACCATGCCTAATCTTTCATTATTTAAGATAAACTGCTTAACAGGTAAGTTAAATTGAATGGCAGTTCCCATTTCCTGCATATTCATTAACCAAGATGCTTCCCCAGCTACGTTTATTACTAATGAGTTCGGATGCGCAACTTGCACTCCGATTGAAGCTGGCAATCCATATCCCATAGTCCCTAGACCACCAGAGGTCATCCATCGATTAGGTTCATTAAAATTAATATATTGTGCAGCCCACATTTGATGTTGCCCAACCTCTGTACAGATATACCTATCAGACCGATGGGAAGTTAGTGCTTCCAGACGTTCAAGAGCATACTGAGGTTTTATAGTTTGAGCACTATTTTTATATGATAAACAATTTTTGTTTCTCCATGTAGCAATCGTATGCCACCACTTAGAAACTCCACTTTTGTTAGTTTTTTTACCCCTTGATTTCCATACTTTTAAAGTTTCATCTAATACGTTTTCGATATCACCAATAATAGGGACATCTACATTTATAGTTTTATTTATTGACGAGGGATCGATATCTATATGTACTTTTTTTGAGTTTGGGCTAAATGCATCAAGTCTTCCTGTAATTCTATCATCAAACCGTGCTCCAATGTTTATCATTAAATCACATCCATGCATAGCCATATTAGCCTCATATAAACCATGCATGCCAAGCATTCCTAACCATTGTTTGGAGGACGCTGGATATGCGCCTAGACCCATAAGGGTTGAAGTTACTGGAAAATTTGTCTGATCAGCTAATTCTCTTAACAACTTTGTTGCTTTTAATCCTGAATTGATTACGCCACCACCAGTATAAAAAATTGGACGTTCTGCCGTCTCCATCAAAGTTACTAGAGAATTAATTGCGTCAGAATCACCTTTCACTCTTGGTGAGTACCCACTTCTATCTACATTACGAACACCAGTGTATTTGCCTTTGGCAAATTGAACATCCTTGGGAATATCAACAAGAACAGGACCAGGTCGTCCAGTTTTTGCAACATGAAAAGCTTGATGGATTACCTCTGATAATTTTTCTGTGTCTCTCACTAGCCAGTTGTGTTTTGTACAAGGTCTAGTGATGCCAACTGTATCTGCTTCTTGAAATGCATCATTTCCAATCATAAATGTAGGCACTTGCCCCGTTAAAACTATTAATGGAATGGAGTCCATCAGAGCGTCTGTCATGCCAGTTACTGCGTTTGTTGCTCCTGGACCTGAAGTTACTAGTACAACTCCAGGTTTCCCTGTTGACCTTGCGTAGCCTTCGGCCGCATGTGTGGCCCCTTGTTCGTGTCTGACTAATATATGTTTAATTTTCTTTTGTTTAAAAATAGCGTCATAAATTGGAAGAACTGCACCACCTGGATAGCCAAATATTGTATCAACTCCCTGATCTATTAGTGCTTGAACTACAATTTCTGCTCCAGTCATTGTTTTTACCATTTGCTGCTCCAGTTCGAATTGTAACTCAGTTTAAACGCTAAATCATTAACATTACTCGCAAAAGTAATATGTGCCATACGTGTTTTCGTCAATGAAGAATTTTAATTTTCTATCAAAATTCAGTCATAAAAAGAACTTTTATTACCTTTTTTTGCTCTTTTTTGAACATTATTAAATAATGGGGCATTTTTTATCAGTTCCAGGCATAGTTTATAAGTTAACCCTTACTAAAACCATGTTTCTGTTAATTTACCTTGATAATTTGATTTCTAAAATTGGCTTTTTCATAGTATCTTTATTTGATGGTTTATTTAGATTTTTGCTAATATGCTTAGTCAAAGGTCGCCATTCCTGTGAGGCAAAAACCTCCAAACCAGAAAATGATGATTTGTATTGCATCTTATTTGATCCATTTACCCAGTAGCCTAAATAGACATATTTAAGGTTTAATTTTTTTGAATAATTAATGTGGTTTAAAATCATGAAAGTTCCAAAACTATTATTTTTCAATTTAGGATCAAAGAAGGAGTAAACCATTGACACTCCATCATCAAGAATATCTGTTAAACACACTCCCAAAAGCACAGAGTTTTCATCACGATATTCAATTAGTTCTGTATGAACCTTTGAGTCCTCAACCATAGAAGAAAATTCATTGAAATTCATATCAGACATCCCACCAGCTTTATGCCTAGTTCGGACATACCTTTGAAAAAGTATGTAGTGATCTTTTGTGACAGTTGGTTTTAAAATAATTCGGCAAACCATAGCATTCTTTTTTTGAACTCGCTTTTGGCTTCTAGATAACATAAAGTTATTGGTAACAATTCTTGCTGATAGGCATGCATTACAATCTGTACATGATGGTCGATAGAGGACGTTTTGTGACCGTCGAAAGCCTTGCTTGCTTAATGTATTATTTAATAGATTGGAATTTAAGGAGTCTAAAGTGACGAATAACTTCCGCTCTTTTCTATTATCTAAGTATGGGCAATCATGGGGAGCTGTTATAAAAAATTGCGGTAACTTTGAGGGTAAATGTTGCATATAACTTTTCCTAATAGAAATCCTTAAAAGACTTTTTATTTACGTTAGAGGCCTAATAATGCAAACTTAATTTACGAGAGTAAATAGTTTTTCAATTCCATAAGAAACGGACTTTCTTCGTACATTATAACGCCCAATTTGACCAAATTGTATAAGTTCTGAACTTGCTTTTATATTAGTTCCAGCCCAGCCAAAACAAACAAGCCCCTCTATCTTTCCTGCAGAATGCCCGGGTCCAGCAACTCCGGTGATTGATAAAGTTAAGTTAGCGTTGGACTGAATTAAAGTATTAATAGCCATTTCTTTTGCTACTTCTGTTGAGACAGCTCCAAATTTAATTAATGTTTTTTTATTAACTTTAAGTATCTCTTCCTTTGATTGATTAGAGTATGTTATGAACCCTCTGTCAAAGACTGCTGAGGCGCCTGATACGCTTGTTATTTTTGCAGCAAGCAAGCCACCAGTACAACTTTCGGCCGTTGCAATTATTATCTTTTTTTCTTTGGCTGCCCTAATTAAACTTTTTACACTAATAACCATAATAAAACCAAGCAATTATTATTAATATTAAAGCTACTATGAATCCTGCAAAAATGTCATCCAACATTACTCCGAGAGCATCATTTCGTTCATCGGCCCATTTAACAGGGCCTAATTTAACAATATCAAAAAATCGAAATAGTATAAACGCTAATAATAACCAAGGCCATACCTGAATTAAATCCATTCTATATGAGTGTGCTCCAAATGAGACGGGTAATAGGGAAATCCATTGCCCAGCGACTTCATCTATTACTATTTGAGAAGGATCTTTGTCCTCACGAGTTTCTGTGGCTTTTTTAACGAGGAAAATACCAACTATGCTTATTAAAATGGTTAGAGTGATTAGTAGAAAGGGGCCTCCATACATATGGATAGGAAGAAATAATAATATACCAGCAAGCGAACCCCAAGTCCCAGGCGCAGGTTTAAGTAACCCAACATAACAAACGGTAACAAGTAGTTTATTCATTTCGGAAGAGTCCAACCGTTGTTAGACATGCAATGCCTTCTTCTCTACCACAAAAGCCAAGCCCTTCTGTGGTTGTTGCTTTTATACTAATCCGACTAATATCTATTTTTAGAATTGCTGCAATATTAGTTTTCATTTGAGTGCAGTAATTTGAAATTTTTGGTCGTTCACAAATAAATGTGGTGTCTATGTTCATGATTTTATATTCTAAATTGTTAACTAAACTATGTGCGTGCTTTAAAAAAATTGTACTGTTAGCATTTTCCCATTTTTTTGATGTTGCTGGGAAATGGGTCCCGATGTCTCCTTTTGAGAGCGCGCCATACAGTGCGTCACATATACTGTGATACCCAACATCTGCATCAGAATGACCACTGAGGGCTTTATCATGAGGGATTTTTACACCACATAAAATTATTGAGTCACCATTAATTAATTTATGTACATCAAAACCATTTCCAATTCGAAATTCCAATTAGTTCTCCATATAAAGTTCAGCTAATTTAAAGTCTGTAGGTTGCGTTATTTTTATATTTGAAGGTTCCCCATCAATTGTACTTACTCTCATTCCTGCCTTTAACGCTATTGCCGCATCATCGGCGGCTGTAAAATAATTATTCTTATAAGCTTTAAGAATTTTTTTTCTATTAAACCCTTGTGGTGTTTGAGCTGTTATAAAGGTACCTCGATCTAAACTTTTAACCAAATTTATTTTACTTTTATCAATTTCCCAGAGAGCATCAGTTATTGGTAGAACAGGAATTACACAATCAAAAATTTCTAAACCGTCTATTATAGAACTTATTAATTTAGATGTGACACATGGCCTAACTGCATCGTGAATTAGTACGCTAGAAATATTATCTGACACCATTAAGAGCCCGTTTAAAACAGATTCACTTCTTTCAAAACCACCTTTTGCAATAATTACTTCGTTTGGTAAATTTTTAGTTTCGTCAATGTTATTCGTAACTAGTACAATCTCATTGATTAAGGGATGATCCAAAAACTTTGAAATTGTCCAATCTACAATTCGTTTACCTAGTATTTTTTGCCATTGCTTTGGTTTAATTCCACCTGCTCTTTGACCAAGACCAGCGGCGACAATTATCACAGAGTTTCTTTTTATACTTTTATCCATAACAGTTGTTAACTAAATTAATAGGTGATTACAAATTAAGTTACTTAGTAGTGCCGTTTGATTTGCTTAGCTAAGAGGTCAAAAAGAATTTGCATTATGAAACTATGACTAATAAAAAAGGAAATATTGAGTAGGAATTAATCAATTGTCTAAAAATAATGCAGTTTCGACGGAAATACCTTCGATTTATTTGGCTCCGATGTCTGGTGTAACTGATTTACCCTTTCGGGATCTGGTTTTAAGTTATGGTGTTGGGCAAGTGGTAAGCGAAATGATTGCTAGTGAAAATATAAAAACAGAAATTTCTGGAAAATCCAAAAAGTTAAGTTTTTCTAATAATTTTAGAAATTCGATTGTGCAATTAGCAGGTTGTAACACCTACTGGATGGCAGAGGCTGCAAAATATGTTGAATCAGTTGGTTGCGAACGTATTGATATTAATATGGGTTGCCCCGCAAAAAAAGTAATAAATGGTCAGGCGGGATCAGCGTTAATGAGAGATCTTGTGAAGGCTCAAAGATTAATAGACGCTGTCGTTAAGGCTGTTAATATACCTGTTACTTTAAAAATGCGATTGGGTTGGGATGAAAATACAAAAAATGCGTCTACTTTAGCTCAAATTGCTGAACATAGCGGAATAAGGCTCCTCACAGTTCATGCTAGAACACGATGTCAATTTTTTAAGGGAAAGGCTGCGTGGTCTGAAATAAAAAAGATTAAGGAAGAAGTAGGTATCCCAGTAATCGTTAATGGTGATATTCTTTGTAATTTGACGGCAAGGAAAGCGCTTTGTGATTCAGATGCCGACGGATTGATGATAGGACGCGGAGCAAGAGGTAGACCTTGGATTTTAAAGCAAACTTTAGAATCTCTCACTACTGGTAAAAGTTCTCATTTCATATCGACTGAAAAAATAGTCTTAGTTATGTTAAAACACTATGATGCTATTCTATCCTTTTATGGGATAGAGAACGGTATAAGATTAGCTCGCAAACATTTAGCCGCTTACCTTGAACACTTTAACGTTTCAAAAATTTTGAAGACAGAAATCCTAACTTCTCAAAGTTATTCCTCTGTAAATTGTATGATTTCTGACTTATCAACAGTGGGTTTAATTCAAGATTATGAAAACTGATGTTTTAAGTAGTGTTTGGTCCTCATTGCCAAATTCTGCATTGATTTTAGACCACGAAAATTTAGTAGTTAGCATTAACCCCATGGCGGAGCAATTCATTAATGTATCGGAAAAAAAAATTAAAGGTAATAACATCGAAGAGAATTTATTTTTTAATTTTTCACTTTCAGAAACATTAACTAAAGTTCGAACTTCTAATTCAAAAGTATTTATGACTTCAGTTAAAGTGACTTTGTCAAACTATTCTGTGTTTGACTGCAACATACAGTTCTCGCCTATTATAGATTTCTTTAATTATGTATTAATCATTTTAGATGTTCGTGATATTGATAATCGTATAGGACTGTATTCAAAGATTAATGACACAAAGAAATCATTTTCGGGAATGACAGAAATGCTTTCTCATGAAATCAAAAATCCATTAGCTGGAATTATTGGCGCAGCTCAGCTTTTAAGTATGAAACTTTCAAAAAGAGACACCGAGCTGACTGATTTAATAGTAGAGGAGTCTCGTCGAATTGAAAATTTGTTGAAAAATTTTGAAAAATTTGATCACCCTTTAATTGCAAAAAAGACTTCGGAGAATATTCATGATATTTTAAGTAAAGCAAAAAGGCTTTCGTCATATAGCCTCGCATCAAATATGAAAATCTTAGAAGTATACGACCCGTCTCTTCCAAATGTGTGGGGTAACTTTGATCAACTGTTACAGGTTTTTTTGAATTTACTAAAAAATGCTGCTGAGGCTTCTACAAAAAAAATTGGCGTAATTGAGATTAGAACTTTTTTTGAGTTAGGAATTCGTGTTAAAAATTCAAATGGAGAGAATGTACCCGTTCCATTGACTATAGAAATCAAAGATAATGGATCAGGGTTCCCTTCTGAGATTCTATCAACTGCATTTGAGCCATTTGTCTCTGGAAAAAAGAATGGAACTGGCTTGGGTTTAGCTGTGGTTTCTCAAATTATTAATGAACATAATGGGTGGATTAATTTAGAGTCCTACCCGGGGTCGACAGTGGTTACAGTTTCTTTGCCAGTCGCACGAGAAGAAAGCAATTAAATGGATGGCACGGTCTTAATAGCTGATGATGATAAAAGTATCAGAAAAGTATTGTCACAAGCCTTAGTTCGAGCTGGTTGCAAAGTCCAAACTACGGCTTCGCTTGCTACATTAATCCGTTGGATAAAAGAAGGAAAAGGTGATTTGGTAATTTCTGATGTGTTTATGCCAGATGGGAATGGTATCGAGGCATTAAGTGAGATTAAGATTATTAGACCGTCTCTCCCCGTAATTATTATTTCTGCTCAAAATAGTATTCTGACAGCCGTAGAAGCAACCCAGGCAACTGCATTTGACTACCTTTCTAAACCATTTGATTTAATCGAGCTACTTAGGCGATCCTCAAAGGCATTAGCTTCGAAAAACTCTAAAAACCAAAAAAGTAGAGCAATCTCCAGTATTGAAAAAAAATTACCTCTCGTTGGAAAATCGGCAGAGATGCAATCTCTTTATAAGCTAGTTGCGAAACTAATAAATATTGACCTGCCTATTATAATCCTTGGAGAAAGTGGGGTTGGTAAGAGTTTAATTGCAAGTGTTATACATAATTTTTCAGATCTAAGAACATTTCCTTTGAAAACACTACACTCCCAGGACTTAAATAACTCAGATGGCCTTTTTACCTTTTTTAAGAATTCAGAAGCAGGAACAATATTATTAGATGAGGTCGCGGATCTAACTATGGAGGCGCAGTCACGTCTTGTTAGGCTGTTAGATGCTGCTCCTGGAAACTCTCCTAGAGTTATTTCCACCTCTCAGAACAACTTAATAGAGCTTATGCAGAGAGGTGATTTCAGAAAGGACCTCTTTTACAGATTAAACGGGATCTCGTTACTTGTCCCTCCATTGCGAAAGCGTATTGATGATCTTGACATATTAGTTCAGTATTTTTTATCCCAAACATCTTTTGATGGCGTTCCAAAGCTTAGTTTTTCGGAAAAAGCACTGGTAAAGATGAAATCTTATTCTTGGCCTGGAAATGTTAGACAATTAAAAAATATAATTGTAAGTTTTATCGTTACGCATCGTGGTGAACGTGTCCTGGAAGCAGATTTTTTAACATTACTACAAAATCAACCAGAGAGTGAGTACGCATCTTTTGGAATTAATAATGAGAAACTAAGTCGAAATGCTGAGATATACCTCAGATCACATTTTGATCTAAATGGTGGGGTTTTGCCAGCCCCTGGTTTATATGGTAGAATAATCGCAGAAGTAGAAAAGCCACTTTTAAAGTTAGCTCTTGATGTAACACGGGGTAATCAAGCAAAATGTGCATTAATGCTTGGTATAAATAGAAATACTTTGAGAAAAAAGATATCTGAGCATAAGTTAGATAAAAAATCGAACAGCAAACTTGTTTAGAAGAGAGATCGAGACTGGAAATACTTGTGAAAAAAAATAAATTAGTAATATAAGTGATATATAAATTATGAAAATATCATATTTTAATATTCTGAAAAAGAATAACCAAGGTAGTACGATTATAAATCGTAAATTAAAGAATTTTATTATTTTTTCGTTAGTCGCTTTAGGACCGCTTTTAGCTGGTATAACCTATCTTGCTATGGGGCCTTTAAAATTAAATCCATCGTCTGAGGGTTTAAGGTTTTTAATTTTCTTGGACGTGTTTTACATTCTAGTTATTTCAGGAGTTATCCTTAGACGAATTATTAAATTAAAGTCTGCCATAAAATTAAGCCTTAACGGAGCACAGTTACACTTAAAATTAACTGTTGTTTTTTCTTTAATTGCACTAGTGCCAACAATCTTAGTTGCTATTTTCTCTACTATTACTTTAAATTTTGGATTAGATGGATGGTTCTCTGATAGAGTACGACTTGCTCTAAGTAGCTCTCAAGCAGCGTCGGAGGCTTATTATGTTGAGAAGAAAAATAGCTTAATTAGTGATGTGGTAACATTTTCTGAGTACGTTAACCGTGCAAAAGAAAGTGGTATTTTAGTAGATGATTCTGATCTAAGAGAGCTCATCTCTAAGGTGCAAGATAATATCCAACGCGGGTTAAAAGAAGTCTTTGTTATCGATGGATCAGGAACTATTCGTGCTAGAGGAGATAAAAGTTACCTGTTTGATTTTGAAAAACCTTCTAGTCAAATAATAACTGCTGCAGAGGTAGGTAAACCTTTAGTTATAAATGATTGGGAAAATGATGAATTAAGGGTGATTATAAAGTTAAATCTTTTTTATGATCGCTTTCTATACGTTAGCAGATCAGTAAATGGTAATTTTCTTCAACTATTAAATGAAACCAATGAAACAGTTAGATTTTATAAGCAATTAGAAAGTGATAGAGGGCGTATAATTTTTGACTTTGGACTCCTATACTTTGGGTTCTCATTGATGCTCATTCTAGCCGCAACCTGGGTAGGTTTTTGGTACGCAGAAAAACTTTCTAGGCCTATTGGAGAATTAGTAGATGCTTCCAAGAAAATAGGATATGGTGATTTAAGTATTAGAGTTATTGAATCAAACAGGAATGATGAAATTTCAGTTCTTGGTAGAACATTTAACCAGATGACCTCTCAGCTCGAGTTGCAAAGAGAAGAACTCCTAAACACTAATACACAAATTGAAAAAAGAAGAATTTTATTTGACTCTGTTTTATCTTCTGTATCCACTGGAGTTATAGGTACAGACTCTTTTGGAGAAATTACCTTTATTAATAAATCTGCACTTTTAGTGTTAAATATTTCTGAGGAAGAGTGGCCGACAGTAAGCCTAAATATATTGATTCCTGAATTTTCTGAAATTTTTGAAAAAGCTAAAAAATCATCGTCAATAGATGTTTCTAATGAAATAAAAATCACAAGGCTTGGTAAATTAGAAAATCTTCTAGTTAGGGTTAGAAGTCGAGCCAACAAAGACAATAAAGTGGATGGATATGTTATCGTGTTTGACGATGTTACTGAGCTTGTTAGCGCTCAGAAGATGGCGGCATGGGGCGATGAGGCTCGCAGGATTGCTCACGAAATCAAGAATCCCCTAACGCCCATAAAGCTCTCTGCTGAAAGATTGTATCGCAAACTTAATCTCTCAGTAGGAGATGAGGAAAGCACTCTAAAACGCTATACTGACGTTATCATTAGGCAAACTGAAGACATTCAAAGAATAGTGGATGACTTTTCAAAGTTTGCTAGAATGCCAGAGCCTGAAAAGCAAAAAACAGATTTAACACAATTACTCAGTGACGTTGTTTTACTTCAACAAGGAACTTTGTCTAACATAGAGATTACCTACAATAAAATAGGTTCGGTGCCTCTTGGAATTGTAGACAAAACTATGATGAATCAAGTATTTACAAATTTGATAAAAAATGCCGGTGAAGCAATATTTTCTTTTGAACAAAATAAGGAGCACACTACGGGAAAAGATACAATAATTGGGCATATTGTAATCACTCTTAGTTTTGTCGAAAATTGTTTTATAATATCAATTAAGGATAGCGGAATAGGACTTCCAGAAAATTCAGTTAGCCTTTTTGAACCTTATATAACTACACGTACAGAGGGTACTGGGTTGGGTTTATCAATTGTTAAAAAAATTATTGAGCAACATAATGGGACAATTTCCTTGGATAGACTCCCTCATTCTGATGATCATCCAAATTTTAGTACTGAAGTTGTTGTTTTATTACCACATTCAGTTTAATATAAATAACAGAAATGCTATAATTTTTTAGGAGTAGAAAATTTGAAAGATATTTTAATTGTCGATGATGAGAAAGACATCAGAGATTTAATTGCAGAAATTTTAAAGGATGAAGGTTTTAAAGTTAGAGTAGCTGGCAACTCTGGGGACTGCTTGAAAGAAATAGAATCTGATCCACCTTCTGTTTTAGTTCTTGATATTTGGCTTAAGGATAGCGAGATGGATGGAATTGATATTTTGAAAGCTACCAAAAAAAATAATCCTGAAATACCAATCTTAATTATTTCAGGTCATGGTAATATTGAAATTGCTGTTGCTGCAATAAAGCAAGGTGCATATGATTTTGTTGAGAAACCATTCAATACAGATCAACTTATTTTGGTAGTAAAAAGAGCTTTTGAAAAATCTAAGTTACGACAAGAAAATCTTTCATTAAAAAAAGGTGACGCTGGTAGAGAAATTCTTGTAGGTCAGAGTTCAGCATTTAAATCAATGCATTCACAATTGGAAAAGGTATCAAGCTCAAATGCTAGGGTAATGCTTTCGGGAGAAGCAGGTAGCGGTAAAGAGGCTGCAGCAAGAGTAATACATAATACTTCTTCAAGAAACTCATTACCTTTTACAATAGTAAACTGCTCAAACTCTGATTCAGAGAGTTTTGATGAGACCTTATTCGGATTGGAAGAAGATGGCAAAGTTGTACTAAAAGGTTTATTAGAGAAAGCTAAAGGCGGTACTGTTTTATTTGATGAGGTTTCTGAGTTACCGATTGTAATTCAAAGAAAATTGTTAAAGTGCTTAAATAATCAAAGTTTTGAACGAAAAAATGGAAAATCAAAGGTAAAAATTGAATTTAGAGTTATTTCTAGTTCTAATAAAGACCTTGGGGTTTTAATTGAGAATGAAAAATTTAGTAATGAGCTTTACCATAGGCTTAATGTAATTCCTATCCGAATACCTAACTTAGAAGATAGACGAGAAGATATACCTTTACTCATTAATCATTTCGTGAATCAATTCAATATTGACCAAGGGTTGCCTATACGGGAGGTTTCTGAGGATGCATTAGCATTTTTACAAACTATGCAGTGGCCCGGTAATATTAGGCAATTAAGAAATTTAATTGAGAGGGTACTTATATTAGGGGTCGATAAGGACTCTATAAAAGTGAATGAATTTGTGTCAAAAGAAGAAAAAACCCCTGAAAAAATTGGTCTTAATACGGATCCAAATTTAGCAGCTTTACCATTGCGCGAGGCCAGAGAAAATTTTGAAAGAGACTATTTATTATTACAAATTAATAGATTTGGAGGTAATATATCTAAAACTGCTTCCTTTGTTGGAATGGAACGATCAGCTCTTCATCGAAAATTGAAATCGTTAAACATAGTTACTAATTTGAAAACAGGAAACAGGGTCGCTGTAGTATTGGAAAATGATAGTACTAATGACTATATCTCTTAGTTGTTTTTGTTTTATGTAACATAGCATTGAATGTGAGACTAAATAGATGAAAATAATAATCTGCGGAGCAGGACAAGTGGGTTGGCAGATCGCAAAACATCTGTCGGTTGAAAACAATAACATCACGATTGTTGATAGTGACCCAAGTTTAATAAGGCGTGCTACCGAAAACATAGATGTTCAGGGAGTTTTGGGCTTTGCTAGTTATCCTGATGTCTTAGAGCAAGCTGGAGCCAGAGACGCAGATATGATTATTGCAGCAACAAACTCTGACGAAGTTAATATGGTTATTTGTCAAGTTGCTCATTCTGTTTTTGTGATACCTAGAAAAATAGCAAGATTACGGAGTCAGTCATACCTAAATGCTATCTATTCAGATTTGTATAGAGAAAATCATCTTCCAATTGACGTTGTTATCAGTCCGGAACAAGAAGTTGCAGAAGCAGCTCTTCTGCGACTTGAAGCACCAGCCGCTTTTGATATCGAAACTTTTTTAAAAGGTAGTGCACAGATTATTGGAATAGAGTTACAGGCAGATTGCCCTGTGACTGATACACCTTTAAAACAATTAACTGATTTATTTTCAACGCTTAGAGCTCGTGTTGTTGCGATCAGACGCAACGGAGACTTATTTGTTCCAACATCTAAAGATCAAATGTTCACTGATGATCAAGTTTATTTGCTAGCTCACAGGGATGATGTTTCTCGGACAATGGAGATTTTTGGAAAAAAAATGACCAAACAGGAGCGTGTTGTTATAATCGGGGCAGGCACTGTAGGCCTTTTTGTTGCAAAGTCTCTAGAAAAACGTTCTGAAAAATTTAAGATAAAAATTATTGAAAGGGACAGAAAAGTTGCTGAATTTGCGGCAGGAAAACTTGAAAGGACAATTGTACTGCATGGAGACGGTTTGGATTTTGATTGCCTCACGGAGGCAAATATTCAGTCAGCTGATACAATTTTAGCAGTGACTGATGATGATAAAACCAATTTACTTTCTGCCGTAAGAGGAAAAGCTGAGGGTTGCAAAATGGCAATATCTTTAATTAATGATCCAACCCTTATCTCTTTAATGATGCCACTAAAAATTGACGCTCATTTAAACCCTAGGGCGACTACAGTGAGTTCAATCTTAAGGCATGTCAGGCACGGGCGAGTTAACCAGGTTTATTCAATTGGGGATGCTGAGGGAGAAGTAATTGAAGCAAAAATTTTATCAACGTCACCAATGTCAGGTCAAGCTATCAAAGATATAGGTTTTCCTGAGGGGGCGGTGATAGGAGCGATTAAGCGTGGAGAAGAGTTTATAAAACCGAGTGGAGATAGCAAAATTTTTGATGGTGATATAGTAGTTATTTTCTCAATTTCAAAAGATGTTCCAGAGGTTGAAAAATTACTACAAGTAACCATAAACTTATATTAAAACTTATGAAAAATGTAAACAAAATACCTTTTTTGATAATATTAATGGGGGTGTTCTCCTTTGCTATGTTGTTACCGTCTATCCACGCACTTTACCTCGGTCTGCACAGAGTAGCACAAGCTTTTTTTTATAGTTCTTTACTCTTTTTAACCTTAACAATACTACTTGGTTTAAGTTTAAGGCGTCCAAGATCGCAATCTGAATTAAAAAATACCTTAGTGTCTCTAGTTGGATTCTATGTATTTGTTCCTTTTTTTTTGGCTGTGCCTCTCAGGGAATCTTTAGTCGGCATTAACTTCATAAGTTTGTACTTTGAGATGGTCTCATGCTTAACAACTACTGGAGCGACTATTTTTGATGCTAGTTTTATAATTAGTGAACCTATTCATCTTTGGCGATCATTAGTGGGTTGGTTGGGTGGTTTTGTTTTTCTTATAATAGTATTTGCCACACTTACTCCACTGAAGCTTGGTGGTTTTGAAATTTTCAGAAATGATTCACAATACAATTACGTTGCTCAAGCTATCAACAGTCAAAATTCAGAGGAAAGGTTATTAATGTATGGCAGAAAACTATTTCCAATATATTTTATAATAACAGCTGTTTTGTTCTTTTTGCTACTCCTAACTGGAAACCGAGCATTCACTTCACTTTGTTTAGCTTTTTCGACTCTTTCAACAAGTGGTATTCTTCCCTACAATAAGGGACATTCGTTAAATATTAGCTTTATTGGACAGTTCATAGTTTTTGCTTTTTTAATCCTAAGTTTTTCACATACTTTTACTTTAAGTAAGAAATTTGATATCATTGGTAGTCTAAAATTTGGACGAGAGATAAGAGTGGCTTTTATTTTCATTGTCCTTGTAATGGCTTCTCTTTTAGTTCCTGACATATTTTTATATTTAAGTGAGAACAGAAATGTTGAACCTCTTTGGATTTTCAATCGAGTTTGGCCTCGATTATTTTCTACGGTTTCATTTTTGGCAACCAGTGGTTTCTCAATATTGCCTTTAAATGGAGACACTCCTGTAATACCATTTTTTATTTTAGCTGGGCTTTCAATTGTTGGAGGAGGAATTGCTACGACAGCGGGAGGGATAAAACTCATAAGATTTTATGCACTTTTTAAGCATGGTACCAATGAAATCAATCGTTTATCTCATCCGAGGTCAGTTTTAGGTTTTGGGGCCGCCGGCAAAGATATTAGCCAAGAAGGTGCATTTAGGTCCTGGATTTTATTTATGCTTTTTTCTTTATTTGGTGTTGTTCTGGTCACCGTTTTAGGCTTTCTTGGGGTGTCATTAGAAAGTTCAGTTGCTTTGGCCGTATCAGTTTTGTCTACTAATGGGTATCTTGTATTTTCAGCTGTCGATGGATTTAGTTATAATGACTTGCTGCCCTCAGTTAAAGTTTGGTTAATTGCTGGTATGATAGTAGGTAGATTCGAAGTTTTAGCTATTTTAGTAGTGCTAATACCTAAGTTATCCTTAGATAACAAAGTTTAAAAAGTATCTTTTCAGGGTGGTAAATTTCTGAAAGAAACTACATAAGTATACAACTTACTTACTTCAAAAAATAAAAGGTTATGAAATGTCTGCAGATAAACAAAATTTACAAGACACATTCCTGAATCATGTCAGAAAAACAAAGACTCCGGTAACTGTTTTTTTGATTAATGGTGTTAAGCTTCAAGGAGTTATTACTTGGTTTGATAATTTTTGTGTTTTACTTAGACGAGAAGGGCAGTCACAGTTGATTTATAAGCATGCAATATCTACTATTATGCCGTCACAGGAAATTAGTTTATATAATGGTGAAGAGTAATTTCTAAGGAAATAAACTCCTCCACTCAAAATGTTTGGGTGATCTACCCAGTTATCAAAGAACTCAGAGGAGGGAGGTCTATAGATCTTGCCTTACGTGAGATGGTATCTTTAGCTAAAACTTTACCTAATACTGTAGTAGTCGGTGATAGTTTTGAGTCACTTGACAAAGTTATACCAAAAACATTTTTTGGGTCTGGAAAGCTTGAAAAAATACAAGATTATATTAAGTTAAACGAGGTTTCGTTAGTGTTAATTGATGGAACTCTTTCACCAGCTCAACAACAAAATTTAGAAAAAAAGTGGCAAGTAAAAATTTTAGATAAAACTGGGTTAATATTAGAAATTTTTTCTGATAGGGCTGCTTCAAGGGAGGGTGTTTTGCAAGTTGAACTTGCTGCACTCACATATCAAAGATCTCGCTTGGTAAGAGCCTGGACCCATTTAGAACGTCAAAGGGGTGGGCTAGGGTTTGTTGGTGGCCCAGGTGAAACACAAATAGAGTCTGATAGACGTGCTATTGACGATTCAATATTTAGGATAAAAGGTCATCTAAAAAAAGTAAAAAAAACAAGGAATTTACATAGAGAATCTAGAATAAGAAAACAAAAAAAGTTTATTTCTCTCGTTGGGTACACAAATGCAGGTAAGTCCACAATCTTTAACACTCTAACTGGGGCCAACGTGTTGGCTGAAGACAAACTTTTTGCAACACTTGATCCTACTATTAGAAATTTAACTTTGTCTGGTGGGCATGATGTGCTTTTAAGTGATACGGTTGGTTTTATTTCAGACTTACCTACTGAACTTGTGGCTGCATTTAGTGCAACCTTAGAAGAAGTCACAAACGCGGATATGATCCTTCATGTTCGAGATATTGCTCATCCAGAAGCAGATTCCCAATTCAAAAATGTTGTTGATATCTTAGAAAATTTAGGTGCTTTGGACAATAAAGATATCATAGAGGTTTGGAACAAAAGTGATCTTCTCTCTGAACAAGATCAAGGTAGATTACAAAATGTGGTAGAAAGAAAAAAGGATATTTATCTAGTTTCAGCAGAAAAAAAAATGGGGTTAGATAATTTGCGTCAGGGAATTCTAGACAAAATTATGAAGAATTTTTTTATTGATAATGTGGATATTTTGTTAAGTGCATGGTCTGAAAGAGTATGGTTATATAAGAATATAAAGGTGATTTCTGAAGTTTCCCAAGATAATCGGTTAGTTATGTGCGTGAATTGGTCTAAGGAACAAAAAAAAACTTTCTACAGTAAGTTTTATTAACGTATTAATTTTTTGGAATTAAAATTGTCAGCCCTGTTGATCCAGCTTTGATAGTGTTGAGATCTAAGGACATGGTAATGTATTCACCTCTATCCCATAGTGAATTTAAATCGTCATAATGTTTAGAAAATACATTTCCAGATTGACCTGTTGAAATTATATAAAGAGAACTATCTGGGTCTGATAAGTCGTATATAGCGCGATATCCAGGCCCTTGTATGTTCTCGTAAGGATTTTCTCCATGATTACTTATAGCAGCGCGTTGTATGGTATTTTCTCCACCACTGGCTGAATGCTTAATATTAAAAAAAAGATCTAGCAGTGGTGTTGTCCCTAATGTTGAATGTTTGTGTAAGGATGTGTGAGCAATTCCCCACTGCCAGTCAGTTATTGAAGAGCCATAAGTTTTAGCTAATTGTGCTATAGTAACTTTATAGGAGGTTTCTGCGATTTCTTGGCATGTTTCAACTTCGTTTGTTACCAAAAGGTTACACCAAGAATTTTCTATTGATTTTTCTAGAAATACTCTTTTAATAAAGTCAGGATTAAATTTTTGAAATTGATTGCTCAGGTTACCCAACTCATCCTGAACAATACTCATCTGTAAATTTCTCATCCAAGCCACATAGATTAGAGGTTCAGGTTGGTACTTTGACATTTCTCCTGTCCAGTTTGCCAGTAAGTCCAAACCTATTACTTCTAAAGTAGAGAATTTATGATCAGTAGTCTTGGCCTTCTTTGCCCATAGAGAGCTTGCCACAATTGGTAAAATATTTTGAGCGGTAACACTAACAATATCCTGTTGATACTCGATTAGGCTCTCTTTGTTATGGATTGGCCGTTTTGATATTAGTTTCTTTAATCGAATAACTCTTTGTGTGTCACCATAATCATAAGTAATGTGATTTGGAAAGTTAGAATTAACCAATCTATTATTAGTATTAATAATAGTTCCTGATTTAGGAGATATGTTTTCGGGATTTGACGCATAAGAGAAATATCCGTTCCATCGGTTCTGAGAAATCCATCCTTCGGACGGGGTCTTAGCATTCGTAGTGTGTCCTGCTGTCCGCTTTGGAATTTTTCCAATTGTTTTCATAGCGATAGTAGTTTTGTCAATTGCAACTAAGTTTTGTGCAGGCGCGTAAAACTCCGAACCAGCATTTAATATTCCCTTAACGTCTTGGGCCTTCATTATCCGTATTGCTGCCTGAAGTGAGGTGTTTTTTGTAGATAAAGCTGTCCAACTAAGGGAAGCTAAGTATCCTTCTGGAACAACTGACCTTATGTTAAATTGGTTTCCTGATAAAATTGGTCCATTACGAGTTTTTTTTATTGTGACGGTAACATCGGGAGAGTCTTTTACTTTAATTATTGTTTCATTCAATTCAAAGTCTAGACTTCCAAACTCGGTTTCGTATTGGTTGTTATTTAAAGGATTAAGTTTTTCTAAAAAGATATCCTGATCATCTACATACGCACTGGTTATGCCCCAAGCTGTTTTATCTGTTCTTCCACTTAAAATTGAAGGAATGCCTGGAATTGTAGCCCCTATAGCGTCACCACTCTTTAATCCTAATCTTGCAAGATACCAAATTGAAGGTGCAGTTAAACTTAAATGAGGATCATTAGCTAGAAGAGTAGACTTAGACACAGACCTTGTAGGTCCAATGGCAAATACGTTTGAGGCACCTCCCATAGCCTTATTGTTTAACTGAAAACCTTTGTTTTTTTGTAATGCATTTTTGAGTGGATTAAGAGTAGTTTTTACTCCTTTTTTAATTCGAGAATGATCCATTGAGAGTTTAAGTTCTTTTGGAGGGCTGTCTCCAAATAAGAGAGTGTACTCCTTTATAGTTAAACGTTCTGAAGCTAGCGCTCTGATTATCTCTTCTTGAATATTAGCAGATAGTTGAAAAGATAATAAGTTAAGAACTGCTATGCTATCTTCAGGAACCCATGGTGATATTTTTTTTTTAAATAAAAAGAACTCTGGTGCACCTCGCCCTAGAGCCTTCTTATTTACAGTTTCTATCCAGCGGTTTATTCCATTCGAGTATGCTACTAGAGCAGAAAGAGTATCAGAATCTTGAATTTGTAGCGACTTTTTTGCCGACTGATAAATTCCCAACTCGCGCATTAAAATATCAGTCTTAACTGTTTTTTGTCCAAATATTTCACTTAACTTTCCTTGAGAAGTTCGTCTCATTAACATCATCTGCCATAGTCTGTCTTGCGCATGAACAAACCCAAGGCCAAAAAAAATGTCATTATCATTTGAACCTATTATATGTGGTATACTTGATCTATCCCGAGTTATTTCTACTCGATCTTTAAGTCCATCGAGGGAGTACTCGGCATTAAACTCTGGGATTGATCTAATAATTAAATAATAACTTGTAGAGATTGAGATAATGAAAATGAACAAGAGAACAAGAAAAGCTCTTAATGACCATCTAAAAATTGACAACATTACTACCCACCACTAAACCAAGATATTATATATCGATACAATGAAGAGTTAAAAAATTCAAACACTCAAGGAGATAATTTTGGCAAAAGTAAGTTTTATAGGTTTAGGAGTTATGGGTTTTCCAATGGCGGGTCATTTATCAGACTCTGGTCATGAAGTAAGCGTTTATAATCGAACTTCTAATAAGTCAGAAGAGTGGGAGTCACAATTCAAAGGTAAAGCTTACAAATCACCAAGAGAGGTGGCCATTGGAGCTGATTTCGTAATGGCCTGTGTCGGAAATGACGATGATCTTAGGGAAATATGTTTAGGAGAGGACGGAGCTTTCAAAGGTATGAAACCAGGAACAATTTTTGTAGATCACACAACTGTGTCAGCAAAAGTAACTCGTGAATTAGCTAATATATCAAAAGGTTCTGGTGTGGAGTTTATTGATGCACCGGTTTCAGGTGGGCAGGCAGGAGCTATTAATGGCCAACTTGGAGTAATGTGTGGTGGCGACCCTGATACTTATATCAAAGCAGAAAAAATTATTAGTTCATATGCTAAAGTTTGTAAGTTACTTGGCCCCTCAGGAGCCGGACAATTAACTAAGATGGTAAATCAAATATGTATAGCTGGATTAGTGCAAGGGCTTTCAGAAGGTTTAAATTTTGCTGAAAAAGCTGGGTTAGATGTTAAAGAAGTAGTGGACGTCATTTCTGCTGGTGCTGCTGGAAGTTGGCAAATGGTTAACAGACACGAAACGATGAGTGCTGATAAGTTTGACCACGGTTTTGCTGTGGATTGGATGAGAAAGGATTTGGGTATTTGTTTATCTACAGCTGAGGAAAATGGGGCAAGTCTTCCCGTGACAGCTTTGGTTGATCAATTTTACAAGGAAGTGCAGAATATAGGAGGCGGACGTTGGGACACATCCTCATTGATTAAAAGATTAAATAATAAGGTTAGTAAATAAAAGCCTACTATTTAGCTAATTTATTATACTTTGTTCCTTCTAAACTTATACCTCCGATAAGCCCACCTTGAGCAAAAACAATGGGTATAATTGGCGCTGTGCTAGACATTATGTCAACACCCAAAGTATATGCATCTGTCTGCAGCGCATAGGTAAACTCAGCACTTAAATTGAAACCTGAAGAATTTTTGAATTTAGTTAAACTTTCATCAGTCATAAATAAAAGAACTTGTGAGTATTGTTGTACTCCAAAATTTAAACCCCAACTCCCGCCCACAAAGGAATAGTAATCAATTGGTTTGCCTTCAATTAATAAAGCTCCTTTACCGTAAGACCCCCCATAGACTAAGCTAGCTTCTGATACTTTAGGTATTACCAGAAGGCCAACCGCTTTATTTGATAGTTCTTTTATTTCTGGCCATTTGTTGTACAAGAATTGAAGCGTGTTCTGAACTTGGTCGTCTATTAACACTGTGTCCAAAAGTTTACTTTTCACACCACAGGCGCTAAGTAGTCCAGCGGAACTTAATAAAACAAAAAATTTTCTTCTATCAAAGGTTTTCATTTAATCTGACTTAATAAATTTTTTTCTAGTTAATAATTCTAAATTTATAGAGGAAACTGGTGCTTGTCACTTAATAAAGTTATTTTAATATTTAGCGCTCATTAAGTATCTTTGCTAACTTGGGAGCAAAATATGTTAAAACACCATCACAACCAGCTCTTTTAAAACATAATAAACTTTCAAGCATAGCACTTTCTTCCTCAAGCATCCCGCAGTTAAATGCAGCCATTAACATTCCATACTCACCTGATACTTGATAGGCGAAGGTAGGAACCAAGAAAGTATCTTTAACTCTTTTACACACATCTAGGTAAGGCATACCTGGTTTTATCATTACCATGTCAGCACCTTCTGCTAAGTCCCTGGCGACAAGTCTAAGCGCTTCATCAGAGTTTGAAGGATCAGCTTGGTAGGTTCTTTTATCACCGATTAATAAATTTGATGCACCAACAGCATCTCGAAAAGGGCCATAAAAAGCTGATGCGTATTTTGCTGAATAACTTAGGATAATTACGTCATAGTAACCAGAACTCTCTAATGCAGTCCTTATGGAGCCAATTCGACCATCCATCATGTCAGAGGGTCCTAGAATATCTGCACCACTTTTTGCTTGAGCAATTGCCATCTTTACCAGTGCCTCAACCGTTTGATCATTTACTATAATGCCATTTTTAACGATTCCATCGTGCCCATTTATATTGTAGGGGTCTAAGGCGATATCAGTCATAATTAAAATATCAGGAACAGCAGATTTTATAGCGGCTACAGCTCTGTTCGAAAGGTTGTTTATATTCCAAGCTTCTTCACACATTTCACTTTTTAGTTTGATGTCTACACATGGAAATATACACAAAGCAGGTATACCCATTTTTTTTGCAAATTTTGCTGCTTCAATAGCTTTGTCAATGGTGAGCCTCTGCACTCCAGGCATAGTCGGAATATCGATTGCCTCGTTTTGACCTTCAATAACAAAGATCGGCCAAATTAAATCACTTACTGAAAGTGTCTTTTCTTGTATGAGTGATCGTATTGATGAGTTTTGACGTAAACGTCTAAACCTTGGCGCGTTCTGTTGATTATGTTCTAGGCCCATTTATCCCTCACAGTGTTGCTTTAATAAAAGATTGAAAATACTAACTTATCAACTGTTATTTTAATACACTAATAAATCAGATAAATATAAAATAAAATAAGCGATGTTGACACAGCATTGTAATCCCTTAATGCACAACGATGAATAAAAATAATAACATTATAAAAATCAGTGGATCGCCAGAGGGATTTGATGCTGATTTAATAATTAAAGAGGTAAATTCTGGAAAAACAGCAATTCACGTTTGTAGAGATGACAAGAGGCTGTTGGAGACAAAACAAGCTTTGCAATTTTATAATGCAGGCTTTGAAATTCTTGAGTTTCCAGCTTGGGATTGTTTACCTTATGATCGTGTGTCGCCAAGCTTAACTATTGTATCTAAACGAATTTCTACCTTGTCAAAGCTTACGAGAGAAGAAGCTAACCCTTTTGTTGTGCTGACTACTGTAGCGGCCATCACTCAAAAAACTCAATCAATTAAAACAATCAGAGAAACGATTTTTAACCTTAATGTTGGCACGCAAGTAAATTTAGATAATTTAACGACGTATTTGGTTCGAATGGGTTTTTCAAAGTGTGCAACTGTTATGGAGCCAGGTGATTACTCATTAAGAGGTGGGATAATTGATATTTTCCCACCAAGCTACAAGAAACCGATCCGCTTGGATTTGTTTGGAGATACATTAGAAACCATTCGCTCATTTGATCAAAATACTCAAATAGGAAAAGATAGGATAAAGTCCGTGACTTTAACTCCAGCATCCGAGGTGATCTTGGACCAGTCTGGAGTAGAAAATTTTAGAAAAAACTATAGAGCAGAGTTTGGAGCTCCAAGTTCTGATGATGGAGTTTATGAAGCTGTTACCGCTGGTATGAAGTATCAAGGTTTGGAACATTGGTTACCTTTTTATTATGAGGAGCTCGCAAATCTTTTTGATTATTTACCAAAGGCAACTATCTTTCTAGATGAAAGCTTTGAGATGATTGTCCAAGATCGCTGGTTGAAAGTATTGGATCAATTTGAAAGTCGAAAAGAAGCATTATCTAGAAAAAGAAATCTGGACTCTATTTATAAGCCTATAAAGCCAGATCTTCTCTACTATGATCATAGTTCGTTGATGTCACTGATAAACAAACGAAGAGTTTTGAGCTTTTCTTCAGTTAAGTTACCAACAGGATTAAATACCTTAGACGCACGAGGTATTGTGGGTCGTAACTTTTCTCCAGAGCGTTTGGCTAATAACGAAAATATATTTCAGGTCCTTGCTAATCATATTTCAACTTCCGTAATAAAAAAACCTGTTATCTTGGCATGTTTTTCAAATGGATCTAGGGAGCGCTTAATTGGTTTGTTAAATGATACGGGCTTAATTGAAATTAAATTGATATCTAATTTTACAGAAGTTGAAAGAGGGGTAAATGCTGTTGTCTGGGAGCTACCCTTGGGGTTCACAACAGAAAACTATTTAGTAATTTCTGAACAAGATGTACTTGGTGAAAGACTGGTTAGGCGTGCGAAAAAACGTCGAAAAGCTGAAAACTTTTTATCTGAATTAACGGCCTTAAATGTCAATGACCTTGTTGTGCATATTGATCACGGTCTTGGTCGATTTTCTGGTCTCAAAACCATTGATGCTGGAGGAGCCCCACATGAATGTATTGCACTAGAGTATTCTGGTGGTGATCGTCTATTTTTGCCAGTCGAAAATATAGAGCTTCTAAGTAAATATGGACAAGAAGTTGGAGTTTTAGATAAGTTGGGTGGGAGCTCCTGGCAATCAAAGAAAGCAAAACTAAAAAATCGAATTAAAGATATGGCTGAACGCCTAATTAAAGTAGCTGCAGACAGAGAATTAATAAAAGCACCTATAGTCGAGCCATCAAATGATATGTGGGAGGATTTTTGCGCTAGGTTTCCGTATAACGAAACAGAAGATCAACTTTTGGTTATGGACTCGGTAATACACGACCTTGGTCGCGGGATGCCAATGGATAGGCTAGTTTGTGGAGATGTAGGGTTTGGTAAGACAGAAATAGCTATGCGTGCCGCATTTGTCATGGTGGAGGCTGGATATCAGGTTGCTGTTATTGTTCCAACTACGCTTCTATCAAGGCAACATACACTTAGTTTCAAAGAGAGATTTAGAGGTTTTCCCTTCAATATCAAGCAACTATCTAGGTTTGTTAACCTGAAAGAGTCAAATGATACTCGAGAGGGAATTTTAAACGGAACAGTTGATATTGTGATAGGCACTCACGCACTAATATCTGCCAAAGTAAAATTTAAAAAACTAGGTCTAGTTATAGTTGATGAAGAACAACACTTTGGAGTCCAGCATAAAGAAAAACTTAAACAATTAAAATCTACGATCCACGTTCTTACTCTTTCTGCGACCCCTATTCCAAGAACCCTACAACTTAGTTTGTCAGGAATCAGGGAATTATCAATCATTGAAACGCCTCCTGTTGATAGACTGGCAATCAGAACTTACGTTACGGAGTTTGATACGGTTGTGGTAAGAGAGGCTTTGCTTAGAGAGACATACCGTGGTGGGCAAAGCTTTTTTGTAGTCCCTAGAGTATCAGACATCCCAGAAATTGAGGAATTTCTTAAAACTGAAGTTCCTGAAGTTAATTATACTGTAGCACATGGACAATTACCTCCTGCTGATTTGGACAAAAAAATGAATGCATTTTATGATGGTCAATATAATGTATTAGTAGCTACATCGATCGTGGAGTCTGGGATAGATGTTCCGACTGCTAATACCATTATTGTATTTCGTTCAGATATGTTTGGATTAAGCCAATTATATCAAATTAGAGGTAGAGTTGGACGTTCTAAAACTCGCGCTTATGCCTATCTTACTACTAATCCTAAAAAGAAGATTACTCGTACGGCACAAAAAAGGCTTAAGGTATTAGGAAATATTGACACTCTAGGTGCTGGTTTTAATATAGCTAGCCAAGACATGGATATTAGAGGTGCAGGAAATATATTAGGTGAAGAACAGTCAGGTAATGTTAGGGAGGTTGGATACGAACTTTATCAATCTATGTTAGAAGAGTCAGTTGCAAGAATTAGAGCAGGGACCAATGACGATCTTGTCGAGGATGGTGTTTGGTCGCCTTCAATTAACCTGAGTGTGCCAGTATTAATACCTGAGACTTACATTACAGATTTAGATGTACGTTTAGGTCTTTATAAGCGTCTTGCTGGATTAAGTAGTAAACTTGAAATAGAAGCCTTTTCCGCAGAGTTAATTGATCGTTTTGGTCCTATACCTAGAGAGGTTAACACTTTACTTTTAGTCGTTAGGATAAAAGATATGTGTAAGAGGGCTTGTATTTCTAACTTTAGTGGAGGGGCTAGAGGTGCAACTATTGAGTTTAGGAATAATAAATTTCCAAATCCAGTTGGTCTTGCTGACTTTATCTCAAGCCAACGTGGATTAGCAAAAATTAAAGATAATAAACTTATTGTTAGTAGGGATTGGAAAAGTAATGCAGATAAAATAAAAGGCTCGTTTTCTATCTCAAAAGACCTCGCTGCAAAGGTTTTAAACTAAAGTGACAGTTAACCTAATTAAGAACTTTGCGTGCCAATAACAAACCAAGAAATGATAATATAAAAGAGGCTAAAATAAGTGGAGTAGGGGTTCCATTAAAGGAAAGACCTATGGGTATTGCTAGCATTACCCCAAGTATAGTCGATAGTGACCCTATAATAGAAGCTGCAAGCCCAGCAATATGCCCCATTGGTTGCATTGCTAATGCATTTAGATTTCCAATTATTGATCCTATCATAAAAAATGCACTTGATTGCCATATGAAATATAAAAGAAAAGAAATTGATGTAAAATATGAGAAAATTGTTAAGGAAAGAGAAAATATTATTCCTATCATAAACCCTATTTCAATTAATTTCCGCATTCCAACTTTAACAACAAGAAGGGAGTTTGCAAAACTTGCTACTCCAGAAATAAGAGCGATTAGTGCAAACCATTGAGGAAAACTGTCGTTCTTGTTATAAGTAGTGTCAAAAATTTGTTGGATTGTACTAAGAGATGAAAATAGTATCCCGAACGTTAATGCTTGAAGGGCGGTAGAAGTTAAAAAGATTTTGTTAGAGAGACATTCCTTTAGAGAGTTGGTCAAATTTAAGAAAGTGAACTTTACCCTGTGTTCAGGACTTAAAGTTTCGCCTTGTCTAATAAGTAACCAACCAATCGATACTATTGAAAATACTATAAATGCGATAAATATACTTCTCCAACCAAAATTTGAAATAATTAACGCTCCAAGCATTGGAGCAATGGCTGGAACAAGTGTGAAAAAAATCATAGCTATTGATACAATTTGAGCCATACGGCGTCCCTCATAAAGATCCCTAACTATTGCCAATGCTACAACGCGTGGACCGGCCACACCAATCCCTTGGACAAATCTACCTATCAGCATTATTTCTAACGTTTTAGAATAGCTAGCTATTAACGCTCCAGTTATGTAAATTATACCCCCAAGTAGAATGATTTTTTTTCTTCCAAAACTATCTGAAAGTGGGCCGGTAAAAAGGGTTGCAATACCCATTCCTATAACAAATGATGAAATAACCAGCTGAGTTTTATTTGGAGATGTAGGAGACATTGCTGCAGAAATCTCAGGCAAAGCTGGTAAGATTGCATCAATTGAAAAAGCAATTGCTGAAAAGTTCATAGCTATTATTATAATAAACTCAAAGGTAGATAGTTTCTTTGTTAACATCTGATTAACTTTGTTATTCTGCATTTTTATCTTGTTTTAGCTGTTTTATATCTAAAAGTATTGAGGACCATAGTTCTTCTGTTTGAGCACCTGGTAAAACATGCGTGTTTGCAATAATAAATGTAGGAACCCCTGTTACGCCTCTTTCTCTTGAGTTTGCGTCCCTTTGTTTTATTTCTATTAATTCGGTGTCTTCTTTAAGTAATTTTGAGATTAGATCCTTATCTAATCCAACAGATGCCCCTATCTTAACTAGTGTTGATAAATCTCCTATATCTTCACCCTTAACAAAATAAGATTCAAACAGGGCTGATACTACTGAGTTTTGCAATCCCTCTATACCGGCCCAATGAATTAATCTGTGTGCATTTAGCGTATTTGGAGTTTTTTTAATTAACTGCAGCTCAAGGTTTAATCCAGCCTTAACTGCTGTTGATGAAATTCGAGAGTAAACCCTATACGCATTTTGTTTTCCACCAAACTTCTGTTCAAGATAGTCCTGCCGGTTCATTCCTGCTAATGGCATTTCTGGATTTAGTTGAAAGGGGTGCCATTCTATTGTGAAAGGGTTAATTGGTTCTTTGGCCAAAACTCTGTCTAAGTTATTTTTTCCAATATAGCACCAAGGGCATATTGGATCGGACAAGATATCAAGCTTAATCATCGCAGAGTGACTCCAAACCTTATTGAGAACTCGCAATTGGTACGTTTATTTTGAATGTTCAACAAGTAGTTTTATTTCTACAATTATGCATTGATAAATATTACTTACTTAAATTAATTTAAATAAAGTTAATCCCTATTTTGGCTTGCCGCTTTCTTTACTTTGATTATAACTATTACTCTAAGGTAGGATTATTCAGTTTATTTAGAAACTTTAGTAACTCTATAACTGTTTAGTAAAATTATGAATTGAAATTTAAGCAGTTAAATAAAATGTAACGAGGTTATTTTGGCACATTTGAGAATTGAATATTCAGCAGGTTTAGAAAAGAAAGTAGATTTAAACTCAGTTTGTAAAAAATTGTCTGATGTTATGGTAAAGACAAAAATTTTTCCTGTCGGTGGTATTAGAGTTAGAGCTTTTAGAGCTGACGACTTTTCGATCGCAGACAAACATAATAGGAACCTGTTCTGTGATCTGGTACTGCGAATGGGAGAAGGACGAGCAGAAGAGGAACGAATACGAGCTGGAGAAGAACTAATATCAGGAGCTAAGGAAATTTTTAATGAATTGCTAGAAAGCCAATATTTCGCCCTTTCTTTGGAGGTTATTGAAATAAATTCAGCTTTTAGCTGGAAGATCAATTCAATTCACACTCGTTTAAACGCGAAAGGTTAGATACAGTGATCAATATAAAAAGTAATCCAATTCTTGATGAAAATATAAAAAAAGCTAACTCATACTTAGAAAAATTTAGAAAAAATGGAGTTTTTAATCATATTAATGGTGAGCCCGTAGCAAGCATTGATGGCTCAACATTTGAAATCATTTCACCAATAGACTTAAAACCTCTCGCGCAAGTATCTCGGAGTGGGTTTAAAGATGTAGACAACGCTACTCGTGCTGCCAAGGCTGCATTCAGTGAGTGGGCAAAAATGGATGGAGCAAAAAGAAAAAAATTACTTCATAATATTGCAGATGAAATTGTAAAAAGAGCTGAGGAAATTGCTTTTATTGAGTCAATTGATACAGGGCAATCAATAAGATTTATGGCGAAAGCAGCGTTAAGGGGTGCGGAAAACTTTAGATACTTTGCGGACCAAGCCGTTGAGGCAAGAGATGGGAAATCAATGCGAGGTCCAGGTCAGGTCAATATTTCGTCTCGCTATCCTATTGGCCCTGTTGGAATTATTACTCCATGGAATACACCGTTTATGCTGTCTACCTGGAAGATTGCTCCTGCTCTTGCTGCTGGGTGCACAATTGTTCACAAACCTGCCGAATTATCTCCTTTGACAGCTAGTCTTTTAGTTGAGATTGCAGAGAAAGCTGGGCTTCCAAAAGGGGTGTGGAACCTAATAAATGGTCTTGGGGAAGAGGCAGGTAAGGCTTTGACCGAGCATCCAGATATTAAAGCAATTGGCTTCGTGGGTGAAGGTTCAACTGGTTCAAGGATTATGGAGCAAGGAGCTGCTACGTTAAAGAGGGTACATTTTGAGTTAGGTGGAAAAAACCCAATAGTTGTTTTTGCTGATGCTGATCTGGAAAGAGCGGCTGATGCAGCGGTTTTCATGATTTACTCACTGAATGGTGAGCGGTGTACATCCTCTTCCAGACTATTAGTTGAAGAATCAATATATGATCGGTTTACCAAATTAGTTATTGAAAAATCTAAAAATATAAAAATAGGACACCCACTTGACCCAGAAACAGTGATTGGTCCTGTCATTCATCCAGTCCATGAACAGAAAATTTTAAAATATATTAAATTAGGTAGAAGTGAAGGTGCTGAAATTTCTATTGGTGGGACTAAAGTTGATGGTCCAGGCGGAGGATGTTACATAGCGCCCACTCTATTTACCAAAGCAACAAATAATATGCGAATATCTCAGGAGGAAATTTTTGGACCTGTATTAACAGCAATTCCATTCAAGAATGAAGTTGAGGCAATGACATTGGCGAATGATACTAAGTATGGCTTAAGTGGTTACTTATGGACTTCGGATATTACTCGAGCGTTTCGATTTTCAGATGGTTTAGAAGCAGGGATGATTTGGGTGAACTCTGAAAATGTTAGGCATTTACCTGCACCATTTGGAGGAGTTAAGTCGTCAGGCATTGGACGTGATGGTGGTGATTGGTCGTTTGATTTTTATATGGAAACAAAAAATGTGGCATTTGCTACTACAGAACATTCAGTCCCAAAATTGGGTAGTTAGGAGAGAGTAAATGCCAGTACCAGCACCAAATTTGTATCCTGAGTTTAATATTGTTCGTCTTAGTCATATTGAATTGGGTGTTACCGACTTAAGATCCAGTACTTTTTTTTACTCAGAAATTCTTGGACTTCAAGTCACTCACCAAGATAGTAATCAAGTGTTCTTAAGGGCAATGGAAGAGAGGGGGCATCACTCGATTATATTAAAACAAGAGAGTACCCCTAAAGTTAGCATGTTAGCATTTAAAGTTTTTTCAGATTCGGATCTTGATAAGGCAGAGAAATGGTTCAAAGACAGATCTTTACCAACAGAATGGGTGGAAAGATCATTTCAAAAAAGAACTCTACGTACAAGAGATGTTCATGGAATACCTTTAGAGTTCTACTATGCAATGGATAGACTTCCCTCAATCCACCAAAAATATAATCTTTATAAGGGTGTAAAACCACTTCGTATCGACCATTTTAATTGTTTTAGCTCTGACGTTGATGCTTCTGTCTCTTTTTGGAATGATATGGGGTTCAGGACAACTGAATATACTGAAGATGATGAAAGTAAGAAAATTTGGGCAGCATGGATGCACCGAAAAGGGGGTGTTCATGATATGGCCTTTACAAATGGGTTAGGTCCCAGACTACATCACACTGCTTTTTGGGTTCCGACCCCATTAAATATAATCGATTTATGTGATTTGATGGCAAGCTCAGGGTATGTAAATAATATCGAAAGAGGGCCAGGGCGCCATGGCATCTCAAATGCTTTTTTCTTATATGTTTTGGATCCTGACGGTCACAGAGTTGAAATTTATTGCTCTGACTATCAAACTATTGACCCAGATCATGAGCCAATTAAATGGGACCTCAAGGACCCACAAAGGCAAACATTATGGGGAGCTCCAGCCCCTAAGAGCTGGTTTGAAAAGGGTAGTAACTTTATGAATATAGAACCAAAAAAATCGATTTTAGCGGCTTCACCGATTATAGCGCCATGAAACAGAATTATTTAAATTGTCGAATAGTAACTTTTAAATCAAATGAAGTTCAGAGCTTTGGGGTCTTGACGGATGAGGGAGTAATAGACCTTAGTAATAAGTTCCCCAATTTTGCTACTTTAAGAGAGGTTATTGAGGCTGATCAATTAAAAGAGTTAGTAACATCTGCTGAAGGGTGTGCTGTGAGTTTTAAAAATGATGAATTTACTCTTGATATTCCTGTCCCTTTTCCTGAAAAAATTATATGTGTGGGAGTGAATTATCCAGATCGAAATGCAGAGTACAAGGATGGTAGCGTTGCCCCGTTAAATCCATCACTATTTATTAGGTTTCCAGGTTCTTTTACGGGCCATAACCAACCTCTGATACGCCCACCAGAAAGTTTTAAGTTAGACTATGAAGGTGAGGTTACTATAGTTATCGGAAAAGGTGGACGAAGAATATCAGAGGCGACAGCTTATGATCATATAGCTGCATTAACTTTATGTAATGAGGGTACGCTAAGAGACTGGGTTAGACATGCAAAGTTTAATGTGACGCAGGGAAAGAATTTTGAAAAATCAGGGTCTATTGGGCCATGGTTAATACCTTTTTATGATTCTAGTCAGATAGACAACATTTCTTTGGAAACGAGGGTTAACGGAGAGGTCAGGCAAAAAGATAGAACAAATAGGATGATCTTTTCTTTTAGAAAAATTATTTCGTATATTTCAACTTTTACAGCATTAGTTCCTGGGGATGTGATTGTTTGTGGTACGCCAACAGGGGCAGGAGCAAGGTTTGATCCTCCAATATGGTTGAAGCCTGGTGATATTGTAGAAGTTGAAGCAGAGGGAATTGGAGTTTTGTCAAACACCGTAGAGGATGAGGTCATTAAATGATGATTGACGAAGAAATATCGTCGGCAGTAGATGCTCTAGATAAAGCTGAGAAAACTCAAGTTCAAACCGGCTTACTATCTCGTAAGTTCCCTGAGATGACGATGGATGACGCCTATAAAGTTCAAAAGATGTGGGTGCGTAAAAAGATTTTGACGGGACAAAAAATTATTGGTTGGAAAATTGGGTTAACCTCAAAGGCAATGCAATATGCATTAAATATAGATACTCCAGATAGTGGTGTACTATTAGATGATATGAAGTTTGCTAATAAAGGTATTATTCCTGCTGGGAGGTTCATCCAACCTCGAATTGAGGCTGAAATAGCGTTTGTTATGAAAAGTAGCCTTAGTGGTGATATCACTGTGGACGATGTTAAAAATGCAACGGATTACGTTACAGCATCGCTAGAAATTCTTGATACTAGAGTATTAAGAGTTGACCCTGACACTGGCCAATCTCGTGTCATCGTGGATACCATTTCTGATAATGCAGCAAATGCGGGTGTCATACTTGCTTCAGAGCGTCATTCAGTGGATAGTTTCGATTTGCGAAGAGTTGGCGCTATTGTTTCTAGAAATAACGAAGTAGAGGAGACAGGTCTTGGAGCCGGTGTCTTGGGTGATCCTATTTTGGGAATTGTTTGGTTGGCAAAAAGGATGGCACAGTATGATCAAAAAATCGAACCAGGACAAATAATTTTATCTGGGTCTTTTATACGGGCGATAGAGGCGCACCCTGGATCTCATATATGTGCTGACTTTGGTGATTTTGGCAACGTATCTGTCGAGTTTGAAAACTAAATTCAAATTTTTAAATGTAGCTTTGGCTTCCAAAATGGTCTGAACAATTCAATTTTTGGACATCTGTTCATTACAACCTTTAAACCCGCTTCTTCAGCAATCTTAGCTGCTTCGTAGTTTATAACACCTATTTGTCCCCAAAGAACTTTTGCTCCGATATCAATGGCTTGTTTTGCAATGTCTAATAAATCTTCAGGTCGCCGAAAAACCTCAACCATATCAACTTTACGATCAATAGATTCTAAGTTAGGAAAAACTGGAATTCCTCTAATCTCTTTTAATCCAGGCTTTGGATTCACAGGGATCATATCATACCCAGTTTCATGTAACACCCTCAATACGCCGTAACTGAACTTTGTTTTATCTGGACTAGCTCCAACCATCGCAATGGTTTTTGTAGATTTCAAAATTTCTTGAAGGTATTCGTTTGAGTAGGGTTGGTCATGATCCATATGTGTCATTTCCTATTTTCCAATGGTGTTGCAATATCAGCTTTCAATTCATGGTCTTCAAGAGGGTCAGTAAATGGGTTGCGATATAAAAGATCATGACTTTCAACCCCAATTTCAAAAGTACAATCAGTTACTGGTCTAGCGACGCACAGAATTACATAGCCATTATTAAGTTGACGATTATTTAAAGCTACTTGGGCAGTTTGATTAACTCGCCCATTTATTAGTTTCGCGGCGCAAGTTATACATCCACCGTACTTACAGCCATAAGGTAGATCAACACCCTTGGCCTTTAAGCTATCGAGCAAAGGCTTTCTGTGATCGACTTCATACGTGATATTATCTCTATTTTTAATAGTAATTTTATGCATCATAACCAGATATCACTTGTGCAATCTCCACCTGGGTATCGAGTTTCGTGACATCTGCTGGGCCCATTTGGTTCCTTTCCAAAATCAACAATAAAATTTGGATCAATCTCCATACCACCATTTTCTGTGTCGCAGTTCACCATAAGCATACAACCTCCATTAGTACGAATTTCAGGATAGAATTGGTTGTCCCAGGTGCTAAAAAGTGATGTTGTTACAAAGAGTCTCTTTCCATCTAAAGAAAGTTGGATCATTTGTGGTCCACCAGTGACTTTTACTCCATTTACTTCTGGTGCTTTGTTCAGAAGCCCCCCCATCCAAACTTGACCAGTTAACCTGGCATTATGGGGGTCACTAATATCATACTGTCGGATGTCCCCATGAAGCCAGTTACAAAAATAAAGGTACTTGTCGTCCATTGAAAGAAGGATAACCGAGATTACTCCAGGCACAGGGATAGGCCATTCGGGGTGTGGTTCATTCTCAACATCAATAATTTTTTCCCATTGCCACTCTCCGGCTAAATCTTTCCACCAATGAATGATATTTGCGCTTAGAGCAGCTCCAACAAATCCGTGTGTGCTGTCTGGGTTGTGATGAAAGCGAACTTCAAGTGGAACTAATCCATCCTCACCTAAATACATAGATTGTATAGGTACTTTCTTTTCTAAATCCCAAAAATGAAGTTCACGTCCGTATTTAAGATGCCCCACTTCTTCTAAGTCAAATCCTGGCATAAATGTATTTGGAGCCGCCCACTCAGAACTAACCATTATATTATGTCTTGGCTGATACCAAAAGTCATAACTAAACTTAATGTCACCCATAGAGTTTTCCCATCGTCCAACGATTTCGAAACTTTCACTAACGTGCAAATAGCCTCCAGGTGCATTGCCAACTGCATCACCCAACATTGAGATAATTATCTCTGAACCAAGACAGTGAATAGTATGTGGAGCAGATAAATTTGTTTTAGCTTTTATTTCTGATCCTTCGATAACTTTAAATAAACTGGGTTTCCTAGGATCTGTCCCGCAATCAATAATATGAAGGTTTGATGATCGAACTCCTGGTACAATTAGATATTTACGCTCCTTGTTTACATCCCCATGACAAGAAGAACATGCGTTCCACCCCATATGGTGCAGTTCGTCGCCAATACCAGGCATTTCTAATCGGGAAATTACACTAGAGTAGGAGCTACTCTCTGGGTCTGCATCAATAGTGCAAAGATAATCAGGTTTTTGAATTCCAGTTCCTGTATATATAGCGATTGTATATAAAAGTTTTTCACTTGGTGCCATCATTGCATCCGCTGGGGATGCATAACCTGGCCCACAACAAACAGAATCCATTCTATTTCTCCATTTCATAATACAAACAAATTACACATTGCCTTGATAAAAAAAATTTACAACAAAAAATAGTCAAAGGTATAAATAAACATAAAGCTATGTGTTCAAAAAAGTTTAATTGAGGTCAGATACTAGCTGGTTAGAGATTAACGCCATAAATTAGTAAAGTTCATTGCTCACTGTCTTTCATTAAGGTGTGTTTTTAGCAAAAGTTCAACTTCTGAAAATAAAGGCATCGAGTCAGATGTTCCTTGACGGGTTACTGATATTGCTGCCGCAGCGCAGCCCACTTTTACTGCCGCAAGCCCACTCTCGCCTCGTGCTAATGCAGCAGCAAAAGCTCCATTAAAGGCATCGCCTGCTCCAGTAGTCTCTTTTGTTTTTCCTGCCTTAAAGGCAGGAATATGGACCGAAACTTTTAAGTTATGAAAATAAGCTCCTTGTTCCCCTAAAGTTATAATAGAGTTTTTAACACCCATTTGGCAAAACTTTTCTGCCGCTAACTTCGCACTTTCAATTGAGTCGACACATATCCCTGAAAGTTGTTCAGCTTCTACTTCATTTGGGGTAATATAATCACATAAGTTAAAAATTTCTGCTGGCAAACTCATTGCTGGTGCAGGATTTAGTATTGTAATCACACCGTTTGATTTAGCAATTTTTAGGGCTAACACTGCGGCTTCTAAAGGTTGTTCAAGTTGGGTAATTAAAACTTTAGAATTCTGTATAGTTTCTTTTTTTGTCTGAATGAAATCTGAGCAAATTTCACCAACAGCGTCACCTGGAGAAACAATTATTGCATTATCACCAGTTTTTTCACTAAGGAACACAAAAGCTGCACCGGTACTTTTCCCTGTTACCTTCATAGCTTCTGAGATAACTCCAGAACTCTTCCATAAGTTAAGTGCCATTTCTGAAAAGTTATCATCACCAAGTTTAGTAATAATATGAGTTTTTGCCAAACTTCTTGCAGAGGCAACAGCTTGGTTGGACCCTTTCCCTCCTGGGCTCAAGTGGAACCCTGAACCAATTAATGTTTCACCCATGTGAGGCAACCTATGCGCTTTGTAAGTTGTGTCTGCTACAAATATTCCCAAAACCACTACATCTGCTGGTAATTCCATTTTTTGCTCCAAGCTAATTCCTAATACCGTGTTTAATATAAAAGTCTTTTGCTTTTGATTGTGAATAAAGATATAGGTTTATTGTTTCATAATGTCATTAACTAGAAAACAAAGTTACAAAAAAGTTGAAAAGTTGAGTCAGTTCAGTGCAGTTATCTAAAAACCCTTATACTCCGGAATTAAAATTACTTGCACAAAGCTCACAGGCATTAAACCTTTCAGATCTTCTATTTGATAAGGTACGAAGTGAGCAATTAGAGTTTAAGCTTGGGAGGTTGAATATTGACCTATCTGGTCAACTTATCAATAATAATATTTTACAGAGTTTAATAGCGTTAGCTAATGCAGCAGGAGTTAAGAAAAACATCTCTGAACTTGAAAAAGGTTCTCTGAAAAACAATAGTGAAAATAGAAAAGTTTCACACTTAAATCTACGAAAAAAGAGTAGGTTTGAGGAAAAATCTTACAAAAAAATAAGTGATTTTGTTAAATCTGTTAGACAAGAAAAAAAACTTAAAGATATTATTAATATAGGTATTGGTGGGTCTGAGCTGGGGCCTTTAACAGTTTACACGGCTTTAAAACCATTTTGTAATGGCCCGAAGGTTCACTTTGTTTCAAATCTGGATCCGACCCATATGAATGATGCTCTCAGCCAGTGTAATCAAAAAACAACCCTATTTATAATAAATTCAAAGAGCTTTACTACAGGCGAAACACTTCAGAATGCTAAGTTAGCAAAAAGTTGGTTAGGGGAAGAAAATATTTCCACAAAAAATTCCTTTGTGGCAGTTACCTCATCAATAGAAAAAGCCAAAGCTTGGGGTGTAGATGAGGAGAATATTTTTGATTTCGACCTTGGTGTAGGTGGGAGGTACTCTGTTTGCTCTTCAGTTGGCTTATCAGTGATGCTTGCTATTGGATTAGAAGGTTTTTACTCATTTCTTTCTGGATTTAGAGAAGTTGATGAACATTTTGTAAATGCTGATTTTAAAGAAAATGTCCCTTTATTAATGGGATTGTTGAGAGTTTGGAATAGAAACTTTCTTGGTTACTCGTCACATGGAATTATTCCCTACGATCAAAGGTTATCTTATTTTCCCTCGTTGATACAGCAACTTGAGATGGAAAGTAATGGCAAGCAGGTTGATGTAAATGGTGAAGAATTAATGATGCCAGCTAGCCCACTTATTTGGGGCGAAGTTGGAAACAATGCTCAACACAGCTTTTTCCAATTTTTGCATCAAGGGAAAGAAACAGTCCCTTTAGACGTTTTAATCGCTCTATCTCCCACTGGTATCCCTACAGGTGAAGATTGGAGGGACAGTCATAGAAGATTAGTTATTAATGCAATGGCTCAGGTTGAGGCTTTGGCTCATGGATCCTTAAACTCTATTGAGCCACATAAAAATTTTCGAGGGAATAAGCCAGCAACGATAATATCTTGGGATACTACTGATCCATTTACAGTTGGTAGCCTGATAGCTCTATATGAAAGTATTACCATTTCTTCTGGTTTTTTATGGGGAATAAATAGCTTTGATCAGTGGGGAGTTGAACTTGGAAAAGGCTTAGAAAAAAAACTTTTAAACAACGAAAATTTAGAAAACTTTAGTCCTCGTATAATGAAAATATTAAATAATAAGTAGAGTTTTTTGCTTTAGTAGTGTATTAACTCCGTGGTAGTATTTGAAAGTATTTATTAATTTGGTTGGCCGCAAAAAACAACAATTATCACTTCAATTAGTAATCTTAGTTTCTACTTTTGGTATTATTGAACTAATTTCAACCTTATCTGAGATTAATGGCATTAATATCCCAGAATTTCGAACTATTTTTCTTATGTTTGGAGCATTTTGGAACCCTATATATAATGGAGACTTAGAAGGTATTTACAGTGGTCAAAAATATCTCATGTTCATATCACATGCTTTCTTACATGGAGGCATAATACACGCCCTTATGAACTCAGTAGTTCTTTTGTCGTTAGGAAAAGTTATTGGTCAAAAAATTGGAGATTGGTCAGTTTTTGTTTTGTTTTTTCTTACTGCTATTGGTGGTGCAATTTGTTTTACTATTTTCTCCTCTGCCATAGGTCCAATGGTTGGAGCATCTGGAGCAGTATTTGGGTTTATTGGAATTTGGCAATACTGGGAATTTACTTTTCGGAAGAAGAGTGGTTTGACGTTAAAACCATTTTTCTCAACTCTTCTAGGTTTAATACTTGTAAACTTTGTCATTTTTCTAATGTTAGAGGGTGGACTTGCTTGGCAAGCCCATTTAGGTGGATTTTTAGTGGGTTTTGGGGTGGGCCCTTTTTTTTCTATTAAGAATAATAAACTAATACACTAGATTAAAAACGTTTTTAGTACTTACTTAAATCTTTTAATTGTTAACATTGTTGTAAGCAAACCTGGGAGGCTTTTATGAGTAATTTTTTTAGTTATGATATAGTTAAATGGGGAAAACCTTTTGAAAAAAATGATCAAGTAAAAAGCGATCCTATAGGTAAGGAGGTGCTTATAAAGGTTACAGCATCCGGTCTATGCCACTCAGATATACATATTAGGAAAGGTTTTTTTGACTTGGGTGAAAAAGGTACTTTCTCAATGGAGCAGAGAGGGGCAAAGCTTCCTGTAACTATTGGTCACGAAATAGCTGGAGAGGTTATTGAAATTGGGCCAGGGGTAAAGGATTTATCTATTGGTCAGTCAGTTATCGTATTTCCTTGGATCGGGTGTGGTAATTGTCTTGCTTGCGATGAAGACAGGGAGAGCGACTGTACAAATATGAACATTATAGGAATTAATCAAAATGGAGGCTTTGCTAGTCACGTTCTAGTTCAAGACGAGAAGTTTGTCCTTGATATTACTGGTTTAGACCCCGCAAAGGTCGCGCCATATGCGTGCTCAGGGGTAACTGTATATAATGCTTTAACAAAGCTTGGTAAGCTGAGAGATGGGGAATGGTTGGCAGTCCTAGGAACTGGTGGACTTGGTTTAAATGCTATAACAATCGCAAAGGGTTTGGGTTATAAAAATATAATAGCCATTGATATTGATGATACTAAATTGATGGCGGCGATTGAAATGGGTGCCGATAAAACTCTAAATTCGAAAACTAACACCGCAGTTAATGATTTGATCTCTTTGTGCGAGGGTAAATTATTTGGAGTGATAGATACTTTTGGAAGTCAGGAAACTGCTAATTTGGCAGTTAGCTCTTTAACAAAAACTGGCCGATATGTGACCGTTGGACTATACGGTGGAGATTTTATAATGCCACAAGTATGGCTCCCACAAAAGGCAATGACCGTTCGAGGTAGCCATGTTGGAAACAGTCCGCAGCTCAAGGCCTTAATACAAATGTATCGAGATGGAAAATTGAAAGACATTCCAATTGAAAAGCGCCCTTTATCCGAAATAAATAATGCCATGAACGATCTGGAAAATGGACAAGTGACAGGAAGAATTATACTCTGTCCTTAAATAGGTTTGGTTCCTTTTATAATAATAAAACTGAAGAGGTAAAAAATGAAGTCATATAAGTTATACATTGATGGTGAGTGGGTTAATTCTTCTTCGGGTAAGTCATTTGACACAGAGAATCCTTACACTGGGGAGGTATGGGCAAAAATTTCCAGGGGTAATGCTGAAGATGTGGATAGGGCAGTAAAAGCGGCTAGTAGTGCATTCCAAGGGGACTGGGGCCAAACAAAACCAACTGAAAGAGGTAAACTGCTAAATAGATTGGCAGAGGTAATTGAAAAAAATGCAGAAATTCTTGGAGAAATTGAAGTAAGAGATAACGGCAAACTCATTGCGGAAATGGGTGGTCAAACAAAGTACCTGGCTGAATGGTACCGATACTATGGTGGTTTAGCAGATAAGGTTGAGGGATCAGTAATACCGTCAGACAAGCCTGGGATATTTAATTTTACTCGATATGAAGCATTGGGGGTCATTGGAATGATTACTCCATGGAACTCTCCGTTACTATTATTAGCGTGGAAGCTTGCTCCAGCATTAGCAGCAGGGAATACTGCTGTGATTAAACCTTCTGAGTTTACCTCAGCGTCTACTCTTGAATTTATGAATTTGATTGAAGAAGTTGGTTTTCCTAAAGGCGTAGTAAACACAGTTACAGGCTTTGGCTTAGAGGTTGGGGCTCCATTAGTAGATCATCCCAACGTAGATAAAATTGCATTTACTGGGTCAGATGTTTCTGGTCAAAAAATTTATGAAGCAGCTGCAAAAAAAATTATGCCAGTAACTCTTGAACTTGGTGGAAAATCGCCAAACATTGTTTTTGAGGATGCTGATTTTGAAGCAGCTGTTATGGGTGCGATATCTGGAATATTTGCTGCAACTGGCCAAACTTGTATTGCTGGATCCAGACTATTAGTTCAAAAATCTGTTCATGATAAATTTGTTGAAAGATTAATTAATGTGGCAAAAGAGGCGAAAATTGGTGACCCAATGTCGACGGAAACGCATGTTGGCCCAGTTACCACTCAACCTCAGTACCAAAAAATAATAGATTACATAGAGATAGCAAAAAAAGAAAATGCCAAATGTGTTTTAGGTGGTAGGCCATATACTGGGCCAGGAGCCAGAGGAAGACAATTTATTGAACCAACTATTTTCACTGGCGTAACAAATGAAATGCGAATAGCTCAAGAAGAAGTTTTCGGTCCAGTACTTTCTGTTATTCCGTTTGACACAGAAGAAGATGCAGTAAGAATTGGAAATGATATTGATTTTGGTTTGGCCGCTGGCGTTTGGACGAATGATATAGGGCGAGCACTCCGTATGTCAGAGAAACTTCGTGCGGGAACAATATGGGTGAACACCTATCGTGCTGTCAGCTTCACGTCACCGTTTGGTGGTTATAAGAGAAGCGGTGAAGGCAGAGAAAGCGGCAAAGATGCGATAAAAGAATTTTTACAAGTTAAATCAGTTTGGATTGCTCAACAAACTTCAACTGAAAACCCTTTCATAATGCGTTAAGATTAAGGAAAGTACGAGCCATGGTTAATAAAGTAAGTCTTGTTACAGGAGCGGCACGAGGAATTGGTCTTGCTACCTCAAAATTATTTATAAGCGAAGGCTATAAAGTAGTAATGGTGGATAGAGATGCAGATCAGTTACTCGTAGAATCCGAAAGGCTGAAGGGATCATATCCAATAGTTTGTGATGTTTCAGTTGAGACTGAAGTAAAGAATATGATGGGTTGCGTCCAAGAAGAAATGGGTAGGCTGGACTGTATTGTCAATAATGCGGGTGTTGCCGAGTTTGATCCAATTGAGAATGTAGATTTCAAAAAATGGCGACGGATAATGTCAACTAATCTTGATGGGGTTTTTCTTTGTAGTCAATTCGCAATTCCTCTTCTCAAACAAAGTAAGGGATCAATCGTTAACATAGCTTCAATCTCTGGTCTTAGAGCATCTACACTCAGAATAGCGTATGGTACGTCTAAGGCCGCTGTAATTCAGTTGACGAAACAACAAGCCGTTGAGTTAGGTGAGTTTAATATCAGAAGTAATTGTGTGGCACCTGGTCCAGTTAGAACAAAACTTGCTTTGGCAGTACATACCCAAGCCATTATTGACGCGTATCATGACGCTATACCTTTAAATAGGTATGGCTCGGAAGATGAAATAGCTAACCTGATTGTTTTCTTAGCCTCAGAAAAAGCTAGCTTTGTAACCGGCCAACTAATTGCTGCCGATGGTGGGTTTGAAGCGACTGGTGTTGGTCTTCCAGCACTCAGAGTATAAATAAATTAGTCATACCTAGGAGAGACTTTATGAAATTTCAATATCATCAGTTCAAATATGGTTCTGATAATTATGGTGTTTTAGTGCATGACACGAAAACAAAAGAGACTGTTGCGGTTGATGCTGGTAATTCTACTGGCTACCTAAACGCTTTAAAAGAAATGGGTTGGTCGTTAACTCAAATCTGGATAACCCATCATCACGGTGATCACACAGATGGATTGTCAGATTTAAAAAAACAGACGGGCGCTAAAGTTTTTGGTCCAAAATCAATTGAATATGTTGATGTGGGCCTCTCAGAAGGTGATCAATTTGAGTTTTCAGGAGAGCACGTAAGGGTTTTAGAAACGCCAGGTCATACGCTCGATATGTTGAATTTCTATCTAAAATCTGAAGAAACTATTTTTACAGGTGATACACTATTTGTAATGGGTTGTGGTAGATTATTTGAAGGGTCGGCCGAACAAATGTATAATAGTATTTCTAAATTACTGGAGTTACCTAGAGAAACAATTGTTTATTGTAGCCATGAGTATACGCTTGCTAATGCAAAATTTGCATTGAGTGTTGACCCAGAAAATATAGAACTGATAAATCGGTATAAATCTGTAGAGGTTACTCTTAAAAATGGTTTGCCAACTGTTCCTACTACTATAAAAAGAGAACTTCAAACTAATCCATTTTGTAGATTTGGTGACATTGCAATAAGGCGTAAGCTAGGGATGATAGAATCAAACGATTCAAGCGTCTTCAAAAAACTTAGAGAGTTAAAAGATTCTTTTTAACTTAACAAAATTATATTCTTGGTAATTCACTTTTAGGTTTTTATGTTAAAATTTTCAGCTAATTTAGGTCTTTTGTGGAGTGAGTTAGATTTAATTTCAGCAATACGTGCAGCAAGTAAAGCTGGTTTTGATGGTGTTGAATTTCACTGGCCTTATGAGATTTCTCCTATCAATTTGAAAATGGTATTAGATGAAACTAATATTCCAGCAGTTAGCCTTAATACTAGAAGGGGTAATTCATTAAAAAATGAAAATGGTTTGGCAGCTCTAATTGGTAGGTCAAAAGATGCTCGAGAGGGTATCGATGAAGCAATATCTTATGCTAGAGTAATAAATTGTGATATGATCCATGTTATGGCTGGGGTGGCTCCTGACAAAACTGAAAATGATTCTACCTTCCGGGAGAACCTTCTTTATGCCTCAGAGGAAGCAGAAAAATATAATAAAACAATATTAATTGAGGTGTTAAACCCTGTTGATGCACCAGGTTATTTTTTGAATTCATTTGAGAAAGTTGCTGAAACTATAGCTAATTTACATTCAAAAAACATTAAACTTATTTTTGACTGTTATCATTTTCAAATGTTAAGACTAGATGTTAAGTCATTGTTTTTAAAATGTTTTGATTATATTGGTCACATTCAGATAGCGTCTTTTCCAGAAAGAAATGAACCTAATTTCAATAGTCAAAGCTATATCGAAATATTGAATTTCTTTCAAACGTCTGGCTGGAGTGGTTTTATTGGAGCAGAATATTGTCCAAGAACAACTACAGATGAAGGGATGTCCTGGCTTTCTGATTTCAAAAATGAATTGTGTAAAGAAGATACTTTAAGTAATAATTTTTAATACTTTATGGAGGGTTTAATTAATGAAAATAAATAATGTGGTAGCGATAGTTACTGGAGGAGCGTCGGGTCTTGGTGAGGCTAGTGTTCGAGCTATTGTAGAAAATGGTGGTAGAGCAATGGTCTTAGATCGGAATATCGAGGCTGGTAACTTACTGTCTGACGAACTTGGTGGTGGTGTTATTTTTTTTGAAGCAGACGTTACTAATGAAGCCTCAACACAAGCAGCGATTGATAAGTGTGTGTCTTACTTTGGTTGCGTAAATGTAGTTATTAACTGTGCTGGGATTGCAGTAGTTGAGAAAACAGTAGGCAAAGAGGGAGCTCACTCATTAGCTTCCTTTGAAAAAGCAATAAACATTAATATTCTTGGGTCTTTTAATGTTTCTAGATTAACGGCTGTTGCAATGCAAAAAAATGATATGTTTGATGAAAGTGAACGCGGTATTATTATAAATACCGCCTCAGTAGCCGCATTCGACGGACAAAAAGGGCAAGCAGCTTATGCGGCTTCGAAAGGAGGAATAGCATCTCTTACTCTTCCAATGGCGAGAGATTTAGCACAAATGGGTGTTAGAGTTATGGCAATTGCTCCAGGTTTATTTATGACACCAATGCTAGCTGGACTTCCTCCTAAAACTTTAGAAACTTTATCCACGCAACCCCTTTTCCCCAATCGATTAGGTGGACCAGAAGAGTTCGCTGATTTGGCCATGTTTATTATAAAAGCTGGTTATTTAAATGCTGAAGTAATTCGGTTGGATGGCGGTATTCGTTTGCCATGAAGGCCTTAGTTGTTGGAGCTGGAATTGGTGGATTATCTGCTGCTTTGGCTTTAGCTAAATCTGGTTGGTCAGTTACTATTTTTGAAAAATCAACAACTATAAAAGAAATTGGTGCGGGTGTTCAAATAAGCCCGAACGGAATGAAAGTGTTAAATGCTCTGGGAGTAACTCCTCTTATTGAAAACTCTCTTTACGAACCAGAACATCTAGAGGTTCGCTTTGGGAGCTCTGGGCGTAAAGTTTTCTCCGTACCACTTAAAGGAGTTGCTCTTAGCAGATGGGGTGCTCGCTACATTCAAGTACACAGAAATGACCTTATCCAAGCTCTATTAACTACATTAAAAAATTATATTAATGTCCAAATTATAACTGGAGCGATTGTTGATTCTTACATCAATGGGTCAAGTGATGTTTCAATCACTATTAAAAATCAGAAGAGTGAATTTGGTGATTTGTTAATTGGGGCAGATGGACTAAATTCAGCAATAAGAGATCAGATGCATGGTAGTAGTAGCCCTAATTATACGGGCTATGCTGCATGGAGGTTCACGGTTCCAGAGAAACTCTTAAATCAAAACACTACCCCAGTTAATTCATGTGTTTGGGTTGGAGAGGATAAACATATTGTAGTCACTAGGATTAATTCTGGTAAAACTATAAACTTTGTTGGAGTAGTAAAAAGAGAGTCTTTAATAAAAGAGTCGTGGAATCTTAAGGGTGCTAAAGAAGCTCTTACTAAAGATTTTAAAAATTGGACTCCAGTGGTTGAGAATATCATATCATGTTCTGATAAAATCTACCTTGGTGGACTCTATAATAGAGCTCCTTTAAAAAGTTGGACAGATAACAAAACAGTATTGATTGGGGATGCCGCTCACCCGATGTTACCCTCTATGGCACAGGGGGCCTCTCAGGCCTTAGAGGATACAAGTGCCCTGATAAACTGCCTGAAAGAGGGAAGCACAATTGAGTCATCAATTAAAAAGTTTTTTTTATATAGAAATTCTAGAGTGTCAAAAATTCAAACTAGGTCACGAGATAACTTAAACTTGTTTCACTTAAATAAAATTCATAAAAAGATATTATATTATGGAGGTCTTTGGCTGCTGAACCAAACATACCCAGAGCTTATTCATCGAAAACAAGATTGGATTTACTCATACAACCCATAAGTAAACTATATTTAATTTGTAGTGCATGTTAAATTTTAACAAACTGTCGGGAGCAAAAAAATGTTAGAAGGTATTCGAGTAATTGAACTTGAAGGAATTGGACCAGGACCTTTTGCTGGGATGACATTAGCTGATCTTGGAGCAGATGTTGTTAAAGTTCATAGACCTAGCCCAACGCAAGAAGATAAAAAAGAGACTTTAAGCCTTTTAGATCGGGGTAAGAGGTCAGTCATACTGAACCTCAAGGACCAGAAAGATAAGCACACGCTAAAAGGTTTAATAAAAGGGGCGGACGTATTAATTGAAGGGCATCGGCCTGGTGTTATGGAGCGTTTGGGCTTTGATGAAAAAACAGTTTTCGAATTAAATCCAAATATAATTTTTGGTAGAATAACTGGGTGGGGGCAGGGAGGCCCTAATGCTACTCAAGCAGCCCATGATCTAAATTATATTTCAAAAACAGGCTCACTCTGGTTTAGCTCTAATGAAGGGGGTATTCCGTTTACTCCTCCAACAATGGTAGGTGATATTGGTGGGGGCGCTTTGTATCTAGTAATAGGGATCTTGGCAGCCCTTTTTAGAGTAAAAAACGGAGCAAAAGGTACAGTTGTAGATGCAGCTATTGTTGATGGTACAGCACATATGATGAATTTACTTTTATCGTTATATCCTGATGGAATTCAGTCCATAAAAAGAGGTAAAGGCCTCTTGGACGGACCTCATTGGAGTCGATGTTATAGATGTTCTTGTGGAGAATTTATTTCAGTCCAATGTTTGGAACCAAAGTTTTATTTAATTTTTTTGAATGTTCTTGGATTATCTGACGACCCTGAGTTTTTAGATCAGCATGATAAAGCTCAATGGCCTATGCTTACAATTAAATTGAAGAACATATTTTTAACTCAGAGTCGAACTTACTGGGGTGAACTTTTTGAAAACTCAGATTCCTGTGTTATGCCAGTGTTGTCTCCGTTGGAGTCAACAAATGATCCACATATGCAGTCTCGTAATATATGGACAATTACAGATTCGACATTACAAGCCGCTCCCGCTCCAAAATTTTCAAACTGGATTAATTCGAGTTATCAAACAATTCCGACTAAAGGAGAGCACAGTCAGGAAATTATAAAAGAGTTAAGTGACAAAGCTTAAAATAAAAAAAGGCGGCTAGCTGTGGAAGGGTAATATTTTTTGCATTGATGCGCGCTCTCGCATCGCCAAATTATGCTTTTTTAAGGCTTCAAATCTTGAAAGTTCTACATTGTCATCCTCAAACCATCTGTAAGCTAATGCTAAATAAGGATCGCAAGTTGTGTATTGATCTCCCAATACCCATGGCCCAGTAAACAGATTTTCTTCTATTAATTCTGCACATAGTGTCATATTTGTTTGAACTTTTTTTGCCATTAGTGCTTGGGCGTCTCTGTCATCTACCCACCTTGAACCCCGATGTTTGTGAGCATGAGCTACGTGCACGGTTGAGGAAAGGTAATTGTTAAATGACTGCCCTTTAGCAAATAAGAACGGATCTGTTGGGAGTAGTTCTTTATCCGGGTTAAGCTGAGCTATATATGTCAAAATAGCTGGGGTTTCTGTAAGTATCCCAAACTCTGTGACAATTGAGGGTACTCGTCCTTTGGGATTAATTTCTAGATATGGACGTTCATTTTGAGCGCCACTCGAAAGATCAATGTGAATTTGATTATAACTTTGCCCTGCGTCCTCAAGTAAGATGTGGACCGCATAAGATGCAGAACCTTTTGAGTAATAGAAATCCATGTTAACCCTCTGTTTATATGACTTTAATTTATATTTACCATTTTATTTTTTATGTTTGATTAGTCACTTTAGATGAAATTTGAATTATCTAATATAATGTATATAGTATATATTAAATTTTAGGTAATGAGTTGTTGGCTAAATTAATGGTTTCAGAAAATGTACAAAAATAAACATCAATGGGCAAGGAAAATTGGATTTGGGTTCAGCCCTAACGATGATATTCCCTTAGATATTAATGCATGGAACATTGAACAACTTAATGATGAATTTCCATCTTTTGGTCTAAATAAAGTCGGCTTATGGCCTGAGGAGTATAATTTTTCTATCAAACAAAGGTTTGAAAGACTTGATAAACACATAACATATAGAGATAAAATCCAAGCAGAGAATATTGACCGACAAGAAAAAAACAAACGTGTAAGAGCTTCAAAGAAAGAAGCCGATGTGGATAAGTACGATGTGTATAAGCTTTGGAACTCTGCAATATATGATAATGATATGTTTAAACAAAGATTGCTTCACTTTTGGTCAAATCATTTCACAGTTGGAGGTAATAACAACTTTAGAAATTATGTTATAGGGGATTTGATCTATAATGTAATTTATGAAAATTTAAACGGGTCTTTTGATAATTTACTATATTTGGTTACGTCTCATCCGGGGATGTTGGATTATCTTGATAATCCGAGCAGTGTTGGCGAAAATTCAAAAGAAGCAAAATGGCTAAGAAAAGATGGAAAAATAGCTGGCTTAAATGATAATCTAGCAAGAGAGTTACTGGAATTACACACAGTTTCGCCAGCAAGAAAATATTCAGAAACAGATATTAGAAATACTGCAAAAGTATTAGCGGGCTGGGGTGTATTTGTTAGTGACTTTATTGAAGAATTTAATAACCACAAAAAATGGAAAAATATATCAGGCAACACAAAATTCGAAGAATTTGTTCTAGCACCATATGTAAAAGGAAGGGCAGAACCTGGGAAAAAGGTTGTAATGGGGAAGACATTTCCCTCGGGACGAAAAGCGCTCCGTAAATTAACGAATATGTTGGCGAAGGATGATTTTACTGCTCAGCACCTTTCGAAAAAGTTAGCGGTTCATTTCATAGGCGAAAATGCAAGTAAAGGTGAGGTCAAAGTAATTTATGATACTTGGAAAAAGTCAAAGGGTGACTTGACTGAAGTACATAAAGCTACTTTAAAAGTTGCACAGGCTACGAAAAACAAAAAATTCCTTTGGCCATCAACATGGATGTTTCAAAGTATTAGGGTTTCGGGAGCTCGTTTCATAAAAGAAGTTGAATCGGATGGAGGTTTTGGCAGGATACAGGATAATGGCCGGCCTGCTTATGAACCATTAGGCATTCTTGATGAAATTGGCCATAATTTTTGGTCTTCCAGGCAACCTGATGGCTACTCTGAAAAAAAACTAGACTGGGTGTCTACAGAACATCTTGATCGTAGAATTCGAATAGCATCGAGAATTTTTCGAGCAGGACCATCTAGATCAGGTGAGGAAATAGCAGATTTACTAGATTTCTCTGATAGTACAAAATTAGTTATTTCAAAAGGTAGGAGTTCTGAGGAGAAATTCATTATCGCTTTATGTAGTTCAGATTTTATGGAGGTTTAGATGATAAGTCGTAGACACTTTTTATCGATAGCAGCACCAGCTTTAGCGTTATCTGGTTATCCAGTACATGGCTTCACCAAAGAGCCTATCGAAGGTCGCATCATAGTCATCATGCTTCAAGGTGGAATGGATGGCTTGCTTGCTATTCCGCCTATCGGTGATGATAACCTCTTTAAACAAAGAAAAGCACTAGTAGCCTCTAACCCATTAAAGCTTAATCCATTATTTGGTATACATCCTAATTTCAGAAACTTTTCAAAGATGTTGAAAAGTAATGAAGCATCAATAGTTCACGCAACATCATTTCCATATACTGGACGTTCTCATTTCGAAGGACAAAATGTTGCTCAAAGTGGATCAAAATTACCATTTTCTACAAATACAGGTTGGTTAGGTCGCGCTATGGATTTTGCAAAAATAACTGGAAAAGCATTATCTCTCGATGCTCCACTGTTAATTAGGGGCGCCCCTGAGTTTGATAACTTCTACCCTGCAAGTATTGAAAAAACACGTTCTCCACAAACAGCTCTTATAGACCTTATAAAAGAGACACATGATGGCGACGTTATGATCGCAATTGATAAGTTAAGCAGAGGATCAATGTCTGGGCCGAGCAGACTTAGGGCCAGGGATCCATTAAGTTTAGCAACGAAGGCAGGAGAGTCTATGAGAGAGTTAAATGGCCCTCGTGTTGCAGTTCTGACGATACCAGAATTTGATGATCACTCAAGTATTGGCTCTACAACAGGTCATCATCCTGAATTATTTACCTTACTAGATAACGTTTTTTATAATTTAAAAATCGCATTAAAAGAGCAGTGGGATAATACAATTGTTCTAACAACAACGGAGTTTGGTAGGACTGTCCAAGAAAATGGATCTGCCGGAACAGATCATGGCTATGGATCTGTAGGTTTATTAGCGGGCGGTTTAATTAATAAATCAAGTGTTGTTGCGAATTGGCCGGGCCTAGCCTCGAAAGACCTTTATGAAAAAAGAGATCTGTTCGCTACTATTGATTATCGTTCTGTTTGCTCGGCCTGTATTGAAGTTGCATTCGGTCTTGATCATGATTTTATTATAGAAAAAGTTTTTGAAGACAAAAAGATAGCGCGTGTTTATGAGCATATATTTGGATGACTAAAATTAAATTAAAGATTATATTATTTGCAATTCTAATGGTGTTTGGCACACAAGTCCAAGCTGAAAAAAATGTTCTTTGTATTCAGAAATTCTTAACTAAGACTGTATTTAACCCAGGCCCCTCAGACGGTGCCTGGGGAAAGAAAACAGAAACTGCTATTAATCAATTGATGAGCCAAGCAAACAATTTTGAATCGCAAAATATTAAAAAGAGTGACGCAGAAAAGATATGCAAAACACTTAGTGGCAGTCAAGGTTCAAAGCTACATGAAATTGGTCAATTCAAGCGCTTTCCAATAACGATAACAGAGGATATTGGTGAAATTAAATCTTTAACAGACTTTGATTTCACTAATATTACTATAAGCACAAACGTAACTTATAAAAGATGTGCTTTTGATATAATACACTCTGAAGGTTGGCGTCGGGCAAAGGGAAAAGTTGGGATTAAAAATGGTACATTAGTTTTTAAAAACCATGAGTGGTATGCCGGACTCGCCTCATCTGGGAGAGAACACTTATTGAATGAAGAAGCTAATTTGAAGCTAACAAATACTGGAGTACATGGGATATTACCCCATGTATCTTATGTGGCGGAGGGTGAGGTTGACAAGCCAGTGCAGTACATAACATTAGGTAAAAACTATATAAAGGCCACAAAACCCTCTTATTTCGAGGAGGGGGTCGAAGGCTCTAATAATTATACAGATCGCTATGGAAGTACTTATACTTTTCAATTATCTTTTTGCAGTTAAGATAAAATTTTTTTGTATTGATAAATCTTTGGAAAAATTACTAAGTTTTAAAAGTTTTTAAAAGGGACCCCTACTAAAACTACTTAAGTGGAGTCCCTAATCTAATATTCTTACCTGTTGTTAAGAGATTAACTTTTCCCTTGGCCTTTCTCTGTTGCATTAACCAAACAAGCCATGTTTCCATATGGATGTTTGTTTTCATGCATTAGTTGGTGAGCATGACCTATTTCATCAAAAGAATAAGTTTCAGAAAGGCATGGATCAACTTTTCCTGCTAACACTAACTCATTTACTGCTTCTGATTGTTCATCATTAGCTAAATGTGAACCCTGCAGCCGTTTTTGCATCATCCAGTGATATCTTAAATCGAGAGTAATGTTGTAACCTGTTGTTCCAGCACAAATAACAATCATCCCCCCTGTATCACAAACAAACCCTGAGGTTGGGAGAGTGGCCTCTCCAGGGTGTTCAAAAACAATTTTAGGATTCTTTCGTTCACCTAGAGCTTCCCAAATTGCCTTACCAAACGCTCTAACTCCTGACATCCACGCTTTGTAATCGGGAGAAGTCGTATTTGGCATTGGACCCCAATGGGTAAAGTCATTTCTGTTAATTACACCCACAGCACCTTTATCTAAACAAAACTGTCGTTTATCTTCACTTGAGATAACAGCTATAGGTTTACCGCCAAGTGCTGAGACAATCTGAAGTGCCATTGCCCCTAAGCCCCCTGCAGCTCCCCAAACTAAAACAGCATCACCAGGCTCTACAATGTTTGGTGACCACCCCATAAGTTGCCTATAAGCGGTGGAAGCACAAAGCATATAGCATCCGGCTTCTTCCCAGCTGAGGTGTTTTGGTTTCTTCTTGATTTGATGTGATTGTGCTCGAGCAAACTGACAATATGACCCATAGTTAGTTTGGTAACCCCAGATTCTTACTGAAGGTGCAAGCATTGGATCTTTTCCAGAAAGAACCCAAGGATCTTCTGGCTCCCACCAACCACTATGGACAACAACTTCTTCACCAATCTTTACATCATTTACTTCAGATCCAACGGCCCAAACAATCCCTGATGCATCTGATCCGCCGGCATGAAAATCTTCTGGCTCCCCTTTTTTTTGTCGATCAGCGATAACGTCAACTGGGTATCCCAAGCCAGCCCATACGTTATTATAATTTATTCCAGTTGCCATTACGTACACTAAAACATCTTTTGCTCCTAGTTCAGGAGTGTTAATTACTTCCCGTTGCCACGATTTTGATGGTTCCCCGAACCTATCTTGCCTGACAGTAAAAGCGTGCATTTTAGGTGGTACTTCGCCTAATGGCGGCATCTCTCCAAGAGAGTAAAGTTCTTTTTTAGACACTGGTATGTTTCCTTTATTACTAATTAAGTTTTTATGATTCCTATTTGTCAGACATTTGAATATTAAACAACAAAATTTTTATAGGATGATAATTTTGATATTTTATAAGTGACTACTTTTAAGATACTTAATTAATTTTTTATTCTAAAGGTTTTTATAAAAACTGTTTTGTAAAATCTATAATTTCATTAAGGGCATTTTTAAATTCTGCATCATTTACAGTCATTGCAATTCGAACATACCCTAAAGCTGATTTTCCAAAAATTTCTCCTGGCATGACTGCAATATGCTTTTTTGCAAGTAATAAACTTGAAAATTGTTTTCCTGTAAGACCTGTTTTGCTAACATCTAGCAGTAAATACATTGCCCCTGTGGGTGGCACTAGTGTTAAAAGGTTTTGCTTAGAGAATATCTGAGTTGCTAAATCCCGCCTATGTTTGAACGGAGTTGCTATTTCATTTTCAAACTTTTTTCCAAGACTTAACCCATGCAGAGCTGCATCTTGAATGAAACCGGGTACGCCGTATGTCGTATGAGTTGCAAAATTAATCAGGTGATCTATAAATTCTTCAGGGGCTACTGCCCAACCAATTCTACTTCCAGTCATAGCATGACTTTTTGACATTGAGCCTATAACAATTGTTCTCTCAGACATTCCTTCAATAGATCTTGGGGAAATATGGGTGCCTTCCCAAACCTGAGTATCGTAAACCTCATCAGAAATTAACCATAAATTATTTTTCTTACACGCTAGCGAAATATCTTCTAAAGTGTCTCTAGTATACACGACACCTGTAGGGTTATTAGGTGAGTTTATCAGTAATGATTTTGCTCCGTCTGATGCAGTGTCGATAGCCTCTCCTGATAACTGAAAATTTTCCTCTGGCCTTGCTTTTATAACTTTGGGTTTGGCACCTGTTCCTGCAATTGTGCCTGGATAAGTTGCATAATAGGGGTCACAATAAAGTGCTACGTCTCCCGGATTGCAAACACCCAAATGCGCAGCAAATAGTGCTGACTGCCCTCCAGGTGTAATTATTACGTTTTTGTATGTTGTAGGAATGCCTGTTCTCTTTGATACCCTATTAGCTATTGCTTCACGTAAATTTTTATTTCCACTAACTGGTGCATAACCAGTGTTTCCATTAATTGCTGATTTATTTAAAGCATCAAGAATTCTTGGATCCGTCCTAATGTCGTGTTCACCTATTGTTAATTCAGTAATTTTCTGTCCGGAATTTTTAAGCTCTCTAACTTCATCTAATAATTCCCAGTCATTTGCGCTTAATAATGTAAGCTCTTTTATCCGAGTGGAGGGTTGTAATTTAATCAATGCTCTAGCTCCTGTTACAAAGGTATTTTAGATGTGCGAATATCAAACACTAAACCTTTCCCAATTCAATATTACTAAAGCTTTTTTTTCAATTTCTAACTTGATTGGTATTTAATTCACTTCAATAGAGCTTTAATTTTTATAAAATTGATGTAAGAGAACTTATCTTAGCGTTTTCGTGATAACCATTGTATTAATTATTCAAAGTATAGAAACAATGCCTAACATAAAAATTTATAACTCAATCACAAGAAAAAAAGAGGATTTTTTACCTTTAGATCCCCAAAATGTTAGGATGTACGTTTGTGGCCCTACTGTTTACGACCGAGCTCATTTAGGGAATGCGAGACCAGTTGTCGTTTTTGATACCCTTTTTAGGTTGTTGATAGAGGAGTATGGGGAAGACAGTGTCACTTATGTCAGAAACTTTACTGACATAGATGATAAAATAAATTTACGCGCCAAATCACTGGGTATTAAAATATCTGAAATTACAGATCAAACTATCGATTGGTTCATGGAAGATATGGGCCATTTAAATTCGCTGGTTCCATCAGTCATGCCACGCGCCACTCAATTTGTTGATAAAATGATACAAATGATTGATGGCCTTATTAAAACAAAAAATGCGTACTTTAATGAGGGTCATGTTTTGTTCAGAGTAAGATCGTACGAACACTACGGTAGCCTGTCTGGCCGATCTTTAGATGATATGATAGCTGGTGCGAGGGTAGAAGTGGCGCCTTTTAAGGAGGACCCTTTAGATTTTGTTTTGTGGAAGCCATCTACTGATGATCTTCCTGGTTGGGAGTCCCCTTGGGGAAGGGGAAGACCAGGTTGGCACATTGAATGTTCTGCCATGGCAAAAGATTTATTAGGTGGTAGTTTCGATATTCACTGTGGTGGAAGCGATCTTAAGTTTCCTCACCATGAAAATGAAATTGCTCAATCTAATTGTGCACATCCAAATGAAAGTTTTGCAACCTACTGGATGCATAATGAGATGTTAAAAGTAAACGGCAAAAAAATGTCAAAAAGCTTATCAAATTTTTATACTGTAAATGATTTGTTGCAATGTAATATCTCAGGTGAAGTAATTAGGTTTATTTTACTTAATACTCATTATAGAAAGCCCTTAGATTGGACAGAAAACCGAGTTAATGACGCCAAAAATATAATCAAAAAGTGGAGGTCTCAAACATTAAATGTCAGTCCTGGTGTTGTTGACAGAAGGGTTATTGAAGCGTTGTCTGATGACTTGAACACTGTTGCTGCAATTGGTGTTTTACATAAGATTTTCAACCAACGTGATTACTCAACTTTATTAGCTTCAGCTAGATTTATTGGTTTACTCTCAGAAACGTCAGTTAATGAAGAGGAAAATGAATTTGATCAAAAAATATTAGATAAAGTTTTAGTAATACTATCAGACAAGAGGCTAACTGCACTTGAGGATAAAAACTACGAAGAAGTGGATATATATAAAAATAGAATTATTAAAACTGGTATTGATGTGCAAATATCCAAGGATACAATTAAATTAGTACCTAATAGTTCGTTTGATCGAGTTGCTTTAAGGGGATTAGTAGATGAATAAAGAACGGCTATATATTTATGACACCACTCTTCGTGATGGACAGCAGACGCACGGAATCCAATTTTCAACTGACGACAAGATAAACATATCAAAACTAATTGATATGCTTGGAGTGGATTTTATTGAGGGAGGTTGGCCTGGAGCCAATCCCACAGACAGTGAGTTTTTTGCTTCTGTGCCAAAGTTAAATGCGACAATGACAGCATTCGGGATGACGAAACGAGATGGGCGCTCTGCGGAAAATGACGAAGTGCTTGCAGCAGTAATTAATGCAGGTACCACTTCTGTTTGCTTAGTTGGCAAAACTTATGATTTTCATGTGACTAAAGCGTTAGGTATAAGTTTAACTAACAATATTGTTAATATATCAAAATCTATTGAGCACATTGTCACAAAAGGAAGAGAAGCGATATTTGATGCCGAACATTTTTTTGATGGGTATTACGCAAATCCTAATTATGCACTTGATTGCTTACATGCAGCGTATTCGTCAGGTAGCCGTTGGATAGTTCTATGTGATACAAACGGGGGCACTTTACCTTCAAAAATTTATCAAATTACTCAAGAAGTAATTAAAAGTGGTATTCCAGGGTCTAGCTTAGGGATCCATTGTCATAATGATACTGAGAATGCTATTGCTGGCTCTCTAGCTGCTATTGATGCAGGTGTTCGTCAAGTGCAAGGTACTATTAATGGTCTTGGTGAGAGATGTGGAAATACTAATTTAATATCATTAATACCAACATTGCTTTTAAAAGAGCCCTATAAGAGTAAGTTTTCCCTTGGGATAGGCGAAGAAAATTTATTGGAATTAACAAAAACGAGTCGTTTACTCGATGATATCTTAAATCGTGTTTCGAATACCCATTCAGCTTATGTTGGTAGTTCTGCGTTTGCTCATAAAGCCGGTTTGCACGCCAGTGCAATTTTAAAGGATCCGTCCACTTACGAACATATTGATCCAGGCCTTGTGGGAAATGATAGAATTATCCCAATGTCAAATCAAGCAGGGCAATCAAATCTAAAAAAGAGATTAAGTGATGCTGGGATAGAGGGATTTGAAAAAGCCTCGTTATCGCGACTACTGGATACGGTAAAGGAAAATGAAGATCGAGGCTATTCTTATGATACAGCTCAGGCATCCTTTGAACTTTTAGCCTTAAAAGAACTCGATAAATTACCTATATTTTTCAAAGTAGTTCGGTATCGTGTTACAGTTGAAAGAAGACAGAATAAAATTGGAGATTTTGTTACACTTTCGGAGGCCGTTGTAGTTGTTAATATCGGAGACGAAAAGAAATTGTCTGTGTCGGAGTCTATGGATGAGGTTGGTTCAGATAGAGGCCCTGTTAATGCACTATCAAGAGCTTTAGCTAAGGATTTAGGGTCATACCAAAGCGCAATAGACGACATGAGGCTAGTTGACTTTAAGGTTCGTATTACTAGCGGTGGAACAGAGGCAGTGACGAGAGTTATTATAGACTGTGTGGATCAATCTGGTACGCGTTGGTCAACAGTAGGCGTTTCTCCAAATATTGTTGATGCTTCTTTCGAAGCGTTATTAGACGCTATAAATTGGAAATTAATCAAAGAGAATTGTAAAGTTTGACCTCAAACGAACATTCAGAGCAGGTTAGATGTTTTGATTCAGATCGGTATCTAGCTTCCCTGCTTGCTGAACCATCAGATCAAAAAAAACTGCATCTCCTTTACTGTGCAAACCTAGAAATTGCTAAATCTGCCTGGACTTCACCAGAGCCAATGATTTCAGAAATTAGGTTGCAATGGTGGAAAGACAACTTAGTAAAAAGTTCTGAATATAAAGAGAATTCTACTCATATAGTTAAAGACTTAGTTGCTCTTTTCGAGGCGAATGATATTCCATTAACTCTAATTAATGAGATGGTTGATGCAAGGTCGTGGGATTTATTATCTAAGCCTTTTAAATCACAAGATGATCAAATTAAATATATAGATAAGACGTATGGCAATCTTTACTGGGCGGGGGCACTTCTACTGGGGGTGGATCGTAATATGGAAAGTTTAGTACGTAAATATGCATTTGGTGCAGGACTAGCATCTTTTTTCAGTGCAGTTAAGAGACTCGAATCCTTAGGTAAAAGACCACTTATCAAAACTTCTAATGAAAGTATTAAGTCATTAGGTAAACTCGGAATGAAAAGCTTTGATGAAGGTGTTAAAGGTTTAAGAAGTCAAAAAAAATTATTCCCCGTTTTGTTATCTGCCTGGACAACTAAAACGTTACTTAAGCAAGTAATTAAAAATCCATCAACAGTAAAGTCTGGTGATCTAAGCGTAAAAAACATTACAAAAAAGTGGGGTTTTTTATGGCGATCTACTCTGAGGTTACTGTAATCTTTGAGGTTTATTTATACTGGGGCAGAAACTCTTTTGTTCATTATTAGCCATGTTAAGGCTATCCCTGCAAGAATAAGCATTGGGATCATGGCTAAGCTTACTGTGGACCATCCTTCTTGTGGAGAGCCACCAGAGCAGTTCATAAGTCCCCCAGAGGTGAGAGAGGCCAGAGTGACTGACCCGAAGATAATAAAATCGTTAGTTCCTTGGACAACACCTCGTTCACTCTTATTGTGACTGGAGGAGATTAATGTAGTGGCTCCTATAAAGCCAAAATTCCAACCAACACCCAGTAAAGCCAACGCAAAGTAAAAATTCATTAGGTCAACTCCTAGAAAGGCAGTTACCCCTGAGAAAGCTAATATTATTAGGCCTATAGCAATAATTTTCTCTGCGCCAAAGCGAACGATTAAGTGTCCTGTAAAGAAAGAGGGGATAAACATTGCCAACACATGGGTTGAGACAACGTTATTTGCCTGTGTTTGTGTGAATCCACAGCCAACAACTGCTAAAGGTGTTGAAGTCATGACAAGATTCATTAAACAATAAGATACTAATCCACAAATCATTATGGCCACAATTCTAGGTGTTTTTAATATCTCAAGTCTTGAGCGAACTTTTTCTGTAGTAAGTTTTGCCTTATCAGCGATTGTTTTTGGAAGATCTAAGGCAAAAAATAAAAATAGTCCTATAATATTTAAAACTATTATAGCTAAGTAAGAGCCTAAGAACTGTGTAGAGGTTGTTCCCTGAAGTAAATTATTTAACTGTGGTCCAAATATAGCAGACAGAAGACCTCCGGCCATCACATATGAAATGGCTTTTGGACGAGACTCATCTGAGGCACTGTCAGCAACCGTAAACCTATAAAAACCTTGCGCTGACATATAAATCCCAGAAAACAAGCTACCTACTAAAAGCAATCCAAATGAGGCGTTGAGTAACCCTATAGCTGCGATGGATGCACCTAAGGCACCGCCACAAGCCCCAACCATTAAACCTATTCGTCGACCACGTCTTTGCATTAACGCACTGAGCCATGGTGCAGTCATCATTGAGCCAAACACAATGAGTGAAATGGGCAATGTTGCTAAACATGGATTAGTGGAAAGCATGTTTCCTGCTAAACCTCCAACTACAAACATCATTGGCATTTGGCAGCCAAGGGTAGCTTGAGCTATAATAAGTACAATTACATTTCTTCTGGTTCGGGGATCATTTTTAAAAAAACTGTTTGCTGAAGACATTTGCAACTATTCGCTTATAAGTGTTTCTATGTTTCGGTCTTGTCGATGATATGAGCGAATGAACCACTTACCAAACCATTTACTAATCCTAAATTAGGGAGACTATTGTCCGATGAGTCGGAACTTGTAAATAGTGATTCACCATTAAACTGTTCAGTTTTTGCATAATGAAACTCGTGACCAAAGAAACTTCCAACAAAACTACCTTTGATACTCGTCAGCTTTCTATACCCAAGAGTTAATTTAGGGCTTTCGAAAGTTGTAACCAAATCAAGTAGGTTGAGCATCTTATGTTTTGTTCCATCGTTGCCAATTAAAATTTTGCCCAAAACCATGTATCCACCACATTCTCCGTAGATTAATGATTTTTTTGAAGCATCTTGCATTGAATTAATGAAAATACTGTTGTTAGCTATAATACCTGCGTAGAGCTCTGGATATCCTCCAGGTAGGTAAATAAAGTCAGAATTAGGTACTGGTTCGTTTGCTAAAGGAGAAAAATATCTAATTGTTGCTCCGGCTTTTTTCCAATCCTGTTCTAGGTGTGGATAAATAAAAGAAAATGCTTTATCCCTAGCAATGGAAATATTTTGTCCTGGTGGTGAATTAAGCTTCTTTGACTTAAGCTTTAAATTATTATTAAAATCTAATTTATCTAAATCTACATTCACCTCAATTTCATCTGCCATATTGTCCAACCAATGCTCAAGGTCATCTCGTTCTGAGGCTTGGACCAAACCAAGATGCCTCGATGGTTGGTGAAATGCACTGTCACGTTTCAGTGCGCCAATTACTGGCGGAAAAAAACTATCAGAAAGCGAGTTTCTAATCATTTTTTCATGTTTTTCGCTTCCAAGTTTATTTAAAATTATACCTAGGAAGTTTAATTCAGTATCATGAGTTATAAAACCTCTGACAAGGGCAGCTACTGATTGTGCCATTTTGGAACAATCTATTACTAATACTACATGCAAATTTAAAGTTTTTGCTAGCAATGCCGTTGAACCGCTTAAGCCCGATGAATCCCCATCAAACAAACCCATTGCACCTTCAACTATGTAAGTTCCTTTGCCACAAGAAAGTTCTTTTAAACGGTCGCTAGTCATGGCCCAAGTATCTAAGTTAAAAGATGTGTTTCCACATGCAAATTCATGGAACCTTGGATCAATATAATCAGGCCCAGATTTCGCTGAACGTACGTTCATTTTTCTTGCTAAAGCTCTAAGTATTCCTAGAGTTATAACTGTCTTACCCGAGCCAGAGTTAGGAGCTGTAATTAACACACCATTTTGCATCATTATGCACTTTCAATGGAAAGACTGGAGCCCAATGGATCAAGATTGCGAGGTGGAACACCGACAGCCTGAGATTGCCAGTCAAGTACCTGTCGCATCATTACCGACTTACCAATGCAAATGATCGCTGGTGGTTTTAAATTTGAAGAAGATATATCCTCCACACATTTTATTAATGTAGTTTCTAAAACTTTTTGTTCAGGAAGAGTGGCTGCCGTAACGATTGCTACTGGTTCACTTGGATCTCTTCCAGCTTCAATTAGAGTAGAACTTATCTTATCTATATGTTTCATGCCCATATATATGACAATAACTTGAGAGCCTTTTGATATTGAGTGCCAGTCAAGTGAAGACGGCGTCTCTCCTAAATGATCGTGACCGGTAACAAAGGTAACAGATTGATTGACATCTCTATGGGTGACTGGAATCCCTGCATATGCTAGACCTCCAATTCCAGCTGAAATTCCTGGAATAATTCGTATTGGAATACCATTTTGAACAAGAGTTTGGGCTTCTTCACCTCCTCGACCAAATACGAATGGATCGCCCCCTTTAAGTCTAAGAACTTTCTTATTTTTTCTCGCTAACTCTATTAACTGTAGAGAAATATCTCGTTGTTTAAATGAAGGTTTTCCTCCTCGCTTTCCTGCATAAACTAATTCAGCCTGGGGAGCCCATTCTAAGATTTTTTTGTCAACTAAAGCGTCATAAACTACTACCTCTGCTTGTTTTAAGCCGTTTAGAGCATGTAAGGTAATTAACCCTGGATCACCTGGGCCGGCACCACATAGCCAAACCCATCCAGAATGAAGAGAGGGCCAAGACCCACTTATGTCAAGAATATTAGAATTCATAACTAAATGTATTACCGTTTTAGTTAAAATATGCAAAGAAAATTATTGATTTAATATAGCGCCTTGGCGTCACAAACATGTACGTTTATAATGAAAATATTATGAATCAAGAAAAACCAATTGTATTGAGAAAAGGTTGGACTACTGGAGCATGTGCAACTGCTGCTGTTAAGGCTGCGTTGGTAGGCCTTTGGGGAGGTAAATTCTTAAAAACTGTAAGCATTATTTTACCCAAAGGTGAAACACCAACTTTTGATTTGGTCAAACCAAAAAAAGGAAATGGATGGTCAGAAGTTGGAATTGTGAAAGATGCTGGTGATGATCCTGATGTAACACATGGGTGCGTGGTGATTGCTAGAGTTAAAGAAACACCTAATTCAGTTACCTTTAAAGCTGGGAAAGGGGTAGGTACCGTTAGCATGCCTGGATTACCAATTGGAGTTGGAGAACCAGCAATTAACCCCAAGCCACGAGAAATGATGAGTTCTATTGTCCATGAAATGGCAGAGTTGTATTCAAAAAAGCCAAATATCGAAATAACAATATCGATACCAAATGGAGAGATCATTACTAATAAAACCTGGAATCCTCGTTTAGGTATAGTTGGAGGATTATCTATTTTAGGAACGACAGGAATTGTACGTCCCTTTTCTTGCTCCGCCTGGATAGCATCAATTCATCGGGGAATAGATGTTGCTAGAGCCGCTATGTTTCCTCATGTTGCTGGTTGCACCGGATCAACTAGTGAAGGTGCTGTCCAAAAATTATTTAACCTTCCAGATCAGGCAATGCTTGATATGGGTGATTTTGCCGGAGGTATGATTAAATACTTAAATAAAAATCCTGTTAACCGTGTTACTATAGGTGGAGGTATTGGAAAAATTACGAAGTTTGCATTTGGGGCTGTTGATCTTCATTCGAAACGTTCACAAGTTAACTTTAAAAAACTATCCCAATTAGCTCAAGACAATGATTTGCCAGATATTTCAAATGTTAACACAGCGCTAGAAGCTCTAGAGTTGGCTGGAAATGACCTTGCTGGTTTAATCGCTGATTTGGCACTTCAAAGATTAAAGTCTCTAACCAAACACTCAGGTATGGATTGTGGGATTGTGATCGTCAATAGAGCTGGAAATGTTATCTCAAGAGTTGGTAATTGAAAGTTCTTCTTTTAGCTGGAACCAACGAGGCTCGCCTCTTAGCTCCCAAACTTTTAGCTAGAGGCTTTGACGTGACAGCGTCACTTGTAGGAAGCACTCGAGCTCCACGTTCGTTGGGCTGTAAGACCCGTTTTGGGGGATTTGGTGGAGATAAGGGATTTATGTCCTGGTTAGATACCTCTAAGACCAATATAGTTATAGATGCTACTCATCCTTTTGCTTTTAAGATAACTGAAAGGACCCAGCGTTTATGTATGGAAAAGAAGATCCCCTATATGTTTATTTTAAGAAATGAATGGGTCCCGAAAGAAGTCGTCAATTGTACATCAGTTGAGACTTACAGAGAGGCTATTAGTAAGATATCCGCTGGATCTAGAATATTTTTAGCAACTGGAAGGCAGTCACTTGATGAGTTTTCTCTTTTAACCGATTCTTATATTTTTTGTAGATTAATAGACAAACCCACAGAAAACTTTCCGTTTCAGAATGGAGAATATGTTGTTGGGCGCCCACCTTTTTCCGTAACTGATGAAGTGAATTTATTTAAAAAGCTTGAAGTTGATATCTTGGTGCTTAAAAACTCTGGGGGAGAGTCGTCTAAAGCTAAGTTAAGAGCTGCAAATATATTAAAGATACCGGTTATCATGCTGGTGCGACCTGACTACTCAGGTATAAATAGTGTTAACAGTATATACCAATGTTTAGAGTGGGTGAGTGAAATTGATAAAAATAGAAAATGAGCAAGCGTTAAATAACGCTTTAAGTGAGTTAGTCAAAACTGATACTGATATGGCAAGTGTTATTAAGAGTGTGGGAAAAGTAAACCTTAGGAATCGAGAAGATGGGTTTCAAGCGCTTTTAAGAGCTATTGTTGGACAACAATTAAGTGTTAAGGCTGCGGCGGCTATATGGGCCAAGTTAGAGCTTGCAGGTTTAATTTTCGAACAAAAAATAAATTTTTGTACAGATGAAAAATTACGAGAGTGTGGCCTGTCTCGACAAAAAGTAAAATATACTCGAGCGCTTGTTGCTGCTGAAATTGACTACAACGAACTTCGTTCTTTAACAACAGATCAGGTCATAGAGGTTTTAATTAAAGTTTCTGGGATTGGACGGTGGACAGCCGAGATATACGCTATGTTTTCACTTAATCACCCAGATGTATTTCCCGCGGGAGACTTAGCTTTGCAGGAAGCAACTCGAATTTTATATAACCTAAAAGATAGACCAAAAGAAAAAGAGATGCGAAGTATTGCGGAAAGATGGAAGCCTTGGTGTAGTGTCGCTTCTTTAGCTCTTTGGGAATATTATGCAAAAAATAAAAATCGTGAAGGTGTTTAAATGACAGTAATTTTAGATAGTAACCGTGTTAACTCACGCTCAGGAGTAGACTCCTCGTTAGTTATTTTTTTACATGGGTATGGTGCCAATGGAAATGATTTACTGGGGTTAGCAGATCAATTGTCTGAGCACTTACCTGATACTGTGTTCTTAGCACCAGATGCTCCAGAAACTTGCAGTGTAAACCCAGGTGGCTTCCAATGGTTCCCAATCCCATGGATAGATGGTTCCACTGAAGAAGAATCTGAGCGAGGGCTGCTTAGAGCCACTGAGGATTTACAGATGTTTATTAAACAATCTATGGAAGAGGAGGGGTTGAGTGAAGCAGAAACAATTTTAATAGGGTTCTCACAAGGGACTATGATGGCTCTACATGTTGGACCAAGAATGGTTGACTCTATTTTGGGAATAATTGGATTTTCAGGACGGATTTTAAATCCAGAATCTCTTTTAGAAGATTGCAAGAGTAAACCGCCAACTTTACTTATTCATGGAGATCAGGATGATGTCGTTCCATTTTCATCACTGTCTACTGCAGAATCTACTCTACAAGAATGTGGTTTTGAAGTTGAAACACATGTAATGGAGGGCACAGGGCATGGTATATCCCCTGATGGATTGTTGGCTTGTCTAAATTTTATATTACTGCAGTTGGACTTAGTCTGATTCCCCTCAAAGTTATATATAAGTTAGTAAAGGTCTTATGGTGATAACTAAATTAAAATATCTCTTAGGCTTACCGAATTTTATTAACCACAGTTGGGTTTTTTAATGCTCTTAAATGTTAGTAACCATTCAGAATCTGATGTTAACAATATTAATTATAAACCGGCTTTAGTTCTGAATGCTGATTACCGGCCTTTATCATATTACCCGTTATCCCTTTGGCCTTGGCAAGATTCTATTAAGGCAAAATATCTTAATAGGGTTTCGGTTCTGATGGAGTATGAGCAAACTGTACGTTCTCCAAGTATGGAAATTCAAATTCCATCTGTGGTTGTTTTAAAGGATTACATACAACCTAAAAGGCATTTAGCCTTTACGCGATTTAATTTATTTTTACGAGATGGGTTTAGCTGTCAATATTGCGGAGGATCTGGAAACTTAACTTTTGATCATATTCTACCAAGATCTCTTGGAGGAGTTACAAGTTGGGAAAATGTAGTTTCTGCATGCTTAAGTTGTAATCAAAAAAAAGGTGCAAAAACATTAAAGCAGGTTGCGTTTAATGTGAAAAAAACCCCAAGGAAGCCAACTGCAGAAGAATTACAAAATATGGGACGTAAGTTTCCTCCAAATTACCTTCATGAAAGTTGGTTAGATTTCTTATACTGGGACGAAATATTAGAAGTTTAAAACATTATTTAAATAAATAATAAGTGTTTCTTTTTAACGTTTAGTTCTTCTTCGACCGCCCCTATCTATATTTCGGTTTTCATTGAAGTTAACGACTGGCAAACTAACAATAGAGTTTAATATTGGGAATGGCTCAACCGAATTAGGAATATTAGAAGCATTCACAAAATGTTCTTGAAATCTCGGTTCAATTGCCGTTTCAATTTTGTGAATTTCTAAAACTACTTTTTCTATTAAACTCCTGGAACCCATATCCAACAATGCAATTCTTGCTCCAGTCCCAGCAGCATTTCCTGCACTTGAAACCTTTTCTAAAGGACAGTCAGGTATCATGCCTAACACCATAGCGTGTTTAGGACTTATGTGAGCACCAAACGCTCCTGCTAAAACAATTCTTTCAACTTTTTCAACTTCAAATTTATCCATTAAAAGTCTAGCGCCGGAGTACAGAGCAGCTTTTGCCATTTGAATTTCACGAATGTCTTTATTCGTAATTGTAATGCGTGCGCCCCCAGTCTCTGTTTCGTCCCAAACAAGATAAGAATTTGTTCTTCCATCAGAAAAGCATCTATCTGTTCCGGTTTGGTCTGCTGAACCAATGAGGCCAGAGGAATCTAAAATTCCTGCAATTCTCATTTCAGCTACCATCTCAATAATTCCAGAACCACATATTCCTGTTACACCAGAGCTCTTGATTTCATCTATAAACTTAGGAGAGTCTGACCACAGCTCAGACCCTATGACCTGAAACCTAGGGTTTTTTGTTTTAGGATCAATAGTTACATGTTCGATAGCTCCTGGCGCAGCACGTTGACCACTAGAGATTTGGGCTCCTTCAAAAGCTGGACCTGTGGGAGAAGAACAAGCATATACTCTGTCAACGTTTCCCAAAAGTATCTCTGCGTTTGTTCCAACATCGACAACAAGCAATAATTCAGTGGATTTCCCGGGCTGCTCACTTAAAGCAACTGCAGCAGAATCTGCTCCAACATGCCCTGCTATACATGGTAAAAAGTAGATATGACCGTTTGGATTAATTTCTAACTCTAACTCAGATGCTTTAAAGACTTGTGAGTTTGATGACGCCAGAGCGAATGGAGCTTGTCCAAGCTCGTATGGATCTATGCCAAGTAATAGATGGTGCATCACTGGGTTGCAGACAAACACAGCTTCTAAAATTAAATCTAGTCGGATATCAGAACCATTGCATATGTTTAAGAATAATTCATTGAGACCCTCTCGTACAGCTACGGTCATTTCCTCTGCACCGTTTTTGTTCATCATTGAGTAACTAACTCGGCTCATTAGGTCTTCGCCGTACCTTATTTGAGGATTCATTACTCCAGATGAGGCTAAAACATCACCATTTCTTAAATCACAAAGATGGGCTGCAATAGTCGTCGAACCAATATCTACTGCGAGACCAAAAATTGACCCTTCATAAAATCCAGGCCATATTTTGACAATACGAGGAGGAAATACATTATCACCTAAATAAATAGCACAAGTTACAGTCCAGCTACCTTTTCGTAAAGTTTTTTGTAAAATTTTTAATACATCTAAGTTTGCCGTAACGTCTTGAAGGTTCCACTCAACTTTAAGTGCATTCACAAGTCTTTCTAAGTCACCGGATGGATCATGCATGTCTGGTTCTTGCACTTCAACATAAAATAATTTTGTTGAGGGGTTCATCGTTATGTCACGAACCTCAGCTCTTTTTCTTATTACCTGCTTATGAACCTGGCTCTCTGAGGGAACGTCTATAACTATATTATCTAAAACAGTAGCCTGGCAGCCAAGCCTTCGTCCTTTAATCAGTCCTCGTTTATCATCATAACGTTGCTCAACTGAGTTCCAAGGACTTAATGCACTTTCTAGTACTACTACACCATGTTTTGAAAAGTCACCAAATGAGGGCGTAACTTGGCATTTTGAGCAAATCCCTCGGCCACCACATACTGAGTCTAAATCTACACCAAGTTGTCTTGCACAATCCAGAATTCGTGTGCCTTGAGGAAAATTACCTCTTTTTCCAGAAGGAGTAAAAATAACTAAAGGATCGGTTTTTTTTTCCATTTCAACTCATAATTCCTAAATTAACTACGACTTCGCCTACCGGTTCTCCGACGGCCGCTGTCTCCGTCAACGGCATTTGTGATCAATTTATTGCTAGAAATCCAAGTACGTCCGTGTGGATCATTATTTGTCAAAAAATTAGCTGCACGGATAGCCTCCATTTCAGATCCAGACCTGGCCTTTGTTGAACCAAGACCTGTCACATTCGCTAGTTTTTCTGGATCAATCCCCTCAGGAATAATTATGCCTAGAGATTCAAGTTCAGTAACTTTTTCCTGAATTTTTCTTTCACTAATTGGAATACTTATCGGGTTCATAATTGCACTAGTCATTCCTGCAGCCATAGCCATTGGAAGGAAAGCATTATTGATTCCGTGCCTATTCGGCAATCCAAAGCTTATATTTGATGCACCACAAGTTGTGTTCACACCTAATTCCTCTCGTAACCTTCTAACTAACTTAAATACCTGCAACCCAGCTGTTCCCATTGCTCCTATTGGCATGACTAATGGATCGACGACTATATCATTTGCAGGTATGCCAAAGTCTGCAGCCCTTTCTACTATCTTTTTAGCCACCTCGAACCGTACATTAGGGTCCTCACTTATACCTGTATCATCGTTTGAGATAGCTACCACAGGAACATTATACTTTTTTACCAAGGGTAGAATAAGTTCTAAACGGTCTTCTTCACCAGTTACAGAATTCAAAAGTGGCCGGCCTTCTGCAAGTTCAAGCCCTCTCTCGAGAGCCCCTGGAACAGAGCTATCAATACATAAAGGTATGTCTACAAGAGCTTGAACTAACTCAATTACTTTACCCATTAGCGGAGGCTCGGTTTCATTTGGGTTGGGATTTGAGTTATACACTACGCCAGCATTTATATCTAATATGTTAGCACCAGCAAGAACTTGGGCAATTGCATCAGATTCTACCGTAGAAAAATCACCAGCTTCCAACTCAGCAGCTAATTTCTTACGACCAGTTGGGTTTATCCGTTCTCCAATCACACAAAAAGGTTGATCAAACCCAATTATTACGGTTTTAGTTTTTGATTCTACTACTGTTTGGGTCATTTAATGTTTTTCCTAAACTTTTTATAGTTTTGATGGTTCTAATTTTCCACCATTATTAGAGATCCATGTGGCATTAGTCTTTATTCCACCTAATGGAAAAAAGTGGATTTGTTCGATATTAAGGTTCCTATCTTTTTCCAATTCATCAACTAAAGAATTTAATATTTCAGTTGGCTCGTAAGGAAGAAGTAGCTTAGTTAAATCTCGCGCACGCTTTTGCAAAACACCCAAAGACGCTCCTACGCCGCATTCGATAGCAAATTTTATAAGGGTTTGCAGTTTTGCTGGTCCTGCTATCCCAATATGGATTGGTATTTCGATACCTGCAGCAGATAATTTACTGGCCCAATCAATTATCGGCTTTGCTTCAAATAAAAACTGTGTTGCTAAACCTACTTTTACATCTGTTCTATCGCTGTAAGCTTGTTTCCACTTTAGAGCACTTTCAACGCTATAGTCACTTCTATTTGCTTCAATATCTTTATTACCTTCAGGATGCCCCGCAAAGTGAATTCTTGTGAATCCTGTTTTATCAAAGAGACCTGTTTCTAATAATTGCATTGAAGAATCGAAATCCCCTATGGGTTTTGGTATTCCTCCAGCTAAAATTAGCGCCTGTGAAACATTAGCCTCATTTTGATACCTAGAAATCCAATCTGCTAATACCGATTTATTTTGAATTATACGTGCTGGAAAATGAGGCATAACTTCAAAACCATCTTTAGAAAGGCGAGCGGCGGTCTTTACCATGTCTTCAATAGGTGTGCCCTCTATATGAGCAATGTATACTCTGGTAGATTTTGGTAGGATAGCTGAGAAATCTTCTATTTTCTCAGCAGTTCGTGGCATAACCTCAATAGAAAAGTTCCTGAGAAGTGACACTAGACCTGAAGGGTTTTTCGTTCTTGATTTATTCTTTTTAAAGTTAAATAGCGCCATAATATTTTAATTAACCTTTTATGCTTTCTTGCCATCATTATCTATTAAGGCTTTAAGAGTAGGGTTGTCGTATTCTCCTTCGAGTCTCTCCGCTTCCGCTTTTGCGACGTCTTGAAGGTTGCCATCGACACTGCCTATAGTTTCTTTTCTCCATTCTGAAAGATAGGCATCTGAATCCTTTGCATTAATCTTCATTGCGCATCGATCTATTGCCTTTTCAAATCTTTCAGTAAGTTGAATTTTTGCAGCTTTTCTTCCACTTCCTATAATTACTTGTGCAGGAATATCACGCCAGTATACGATGGTTATTGGTTGCATTTTTTTTTCCTTTTTAAGAAAACTGTTTTTTAACGTTGAACTTTATTTTCTTAATTTGTCAAACTAAATTCAAAAATTCACTTAGAAATTTTATATCGAATTTTTATTTTGTTTGAATGACAAAAATCTAAACTTGTTTGAAGGTAAATTCTGAGGTAACATTACTTATATTTTGATGTGTCAAAAAACGCTTATATGGTAAGAAAATAAATAAGATATGGCATTAAAACAAAAAACAAAATCTAAGATTATTAAGTTCCCTGGAAGTACTCCTAATCAGATTAAGTCAACTAAAGTTCCTCCCTCTGCTGAATTATATGCAGCTTTAGATCTTGGAACAAACTCTTGTCGAATGTTGATTGCACAACCAAATGGAAATCAATTCCATGTAGTTGACAGTTTTTCCAAGACAGTTCAGTTAGGAGCTGGGCTGGAAGGTACCGGTAAACTGTCAAAAATCTCAATGGCTAGAACAATTGGGGCATTAATGATTTGTCAGAGGAAACTTCGCCATCATTCTGTGACCCGAATGAGATTAATTGCTACTGAAGCTTGTAGACGAGCTAGTAACGCGGTCGAGTTTATTAATCTAATTGAACGAGAAACAGGGTTGCAATTGGAAATAATACCAGCAGAGGAAGAGGCCAGGTTAGCTGTTATTTCATGTGCTCCTTTAGTTAGTATTAATACAGAGCAACTTCTTGTGGTAGATATAGGGGGAGGTTCTACAGAATTAGTCTGGATTGATCTTTCTGAAGTTCCAAAGGTTGACCGTAGAAAAGCAATTATGAAACTCCATTTAGGTTTTGAGTCAGAGAATGACGACTTCCCTAAAGCAAAAGTTGTTGATTGGATTTCTGTTCCATTAGGGGTAGCTACTTTAAAAGAGCAATTTAATGACGTTACGGACGACTCCGCTAAGTTTGCCCTTATGAGTTGGTTTTTTGAAGAAAGCCTTGCCAACTTTGCTCCTTATAAGGATGGCATACAAACGAAAGAAGGTTTCCAGATAGTTGGAACTTCTGGAACAGTGACAACTGTTGCTGCATCTCATCTTGGGTTAGATAGGTATGACCGAGGAAAAGTGGATGGGTTGCGAATGACATCTCCTCAAATTGAAAATGTAATACAAAGTTATTTGGCCTTAGGACCTGAAGGAAGAAGAATGGACCCACGGATTGGTAAAGATAGGCATGTTTTAATCATGTCAGGGGCAGCTATACTTCAGGCTTTAATGCGTATTTGGCCGACTGATAGAATGAGTGTGGCAGACCGGGGCTTGAGAGAGGGTCTTTTGTACGCCCAAATGAGCCAAGATGGTGTCCTAGAGGAAGGTGCGTGAAGTACAAAAAACTTGTTTAATTTGAATTACAATCAAAAGCTTTACCCGTTACAGAAGAAGCCATATATGTGTTTTTTTTGACTACTTTCTGATAGATAGGTTAACACGCTATGACAAAGATAAATGACGGCCGCGGTTCTCGAGACTTAAGAGTTAAGGTAAAAACCTCACGTGGTCGAAAGATATCCTCTACCAGATGGTTAGAACGTCAGCTTAATGATCCGTACGTAAAAAAAGCTAACAGCGAAGGAATGAGAGGTAGAGCGGCTTACAAAATATCTGAAATAGATGATAAATTTCGATTTCTACTTCCAGGAAAACGCATTGTTGACTTAGGATGTGCTCCGGGCGGTTGGTCTCAAGTTTCGTCAGTTAGAGTGAACTCAGGGAATTCCAGAAAAGATAAACGTGTAGGCTATGTTTTAGGAATTGATATTAAAGAAGTGGAACCTATTTTTGGAGTAAACTTACATGTGCTAGATTTCCTTTCTGAAGGGGCGGACGAACAAGTTAAAAAATGGCTAAATGGGAAAGCTGATGTTGTTCTGAGTGACATGGCAGCTGCCTCTTCAGGTCATAAGCAAACAGATCACTTAAGGATAATATCTCTTTGTGAAGCAGCTGCAGACTTTGCCTTCGATGTTCTTGAGGAGGGTGGCACATTTGTGGCGAAGGTGCTTGCTGGCGGAGCGGAGGGGACATTACAAAAAGTTTTAAAGAATAAATTTTTAAAGGTACACAATTTTAAACCTCCTGCAAGTAGATCTGATAGCTCAGAGAAGTTTGTTGTTTGCCAGAGTTTTAAAGGGTAGCTGCCATTACTATTTAAATTTTGCTATTACTCTATCTAATGAATTTTTAAAATTGACTCTATCTCTATTACTGTAAGGTTTTTTATTTCCTAGCTTAAGACTTTCTATACCACCACGAAGGTCTGCTTTTATGGCTCGATCAGAAACAGCTGATCCAATATTTTCTACAGTAAACTCTTTTCCGTTTGAGGATACTACTGCCAAAACATCTTTTTTAAGACACCTATGTGCTAAAAGAATGTCTTCAGTTATTACTATACTTAATTTGTCACTGTTTTCTTCTATCCAATCGTCTGCAGCATCAAATGAATTGTTTACTACGACTAATTTAATTAGTTGATGATCTGGTATTTTAAAATAGCTATTTGAGACTAGTTCGACATTAATGCTTAAACGAACAGCAATTCTGAATATCTCTTGTTTTACCGGACATGCATCAGCATCGACAATTATCTTTTTCAATAATTTATCTCCATTTTTGAAATAATTAATTTAGCTTTTTCTCTTATAGTAATACTGAAGCAGTGTAACAGTATAAATTAAAAATAAACTCTTTCCTCTTAACAGTTTTCATGAAATAGGAAACCGTCAAACGGAACTTCTAAAGGAGATGTTTGATGAAAATTCGAGAAGCCCTTACTTTCGATGATGTACTACTTGTTCCAGCTGCTTCGTCTGTACTTCCTGGTGCCGCAGATACACGAACGATGGTTACCAAATCCATTAATTTAAATATACCACTTATGAGTTCAGCAATGGATACTGTGACCGAAGAAAAAATGGCAATTGCTATGGCTCAATCTGGTGGTTTAGGCGTTATTCATAGGAACCTCACTATTGATGAGCAGGCAAGGCAAGTTAGAAGAGTTAAAAGATTTGAAAGTGGTATTGTGTTTAACCCAGTGACACTCACACCGGCACAAACGCTTGCAGATGCACAAGAGTTACAATCACGATATAGAGTTTCAGGATTTCCTGTAGTGGGTGATAATGGAAAAGTGATTGGAATTGTAACAAACAGAGATATGAGATTTGCGACTGATTTGAAAACACCAGTGAGTAAAATGATGACATCTGATAACCTAGCTGTTTTAGAAGAGCCTGCTGATTTGACTGAAGCCAAACATTTGATGCAAGAACGTCGAATAGAAAAATTACTTGTTGTTAATAAACTTGGTGAGTTAACAGGGCTTTTAACCCTAAGAGACTTAGAGCAAGCAGTTTTGAATCCCACGGCTTGCAAGGATAAGCTTGGTAGGCTGAGAGTTGCAGCTGCGACAACAGTGGGTGATGGAGGGTTCTCTAGGTCGGAGGCTTTAATAGACGCCGGAGTAGATTTATTGGTTGTTGACACGGCTCACGGTCATGCGATTGGTGTTATCGAGGCTGTTAAACAAATAAAGAAGGCATATTCTAACATTCAAGTTATCGCAGGAAATGTTGCAACGGGTGAGGCCACAAAAAGCCTAATAGACGCGGGAGCTGATGGAGTTAAGGTGGGAATTGGGCCTGGTTCCATTTGCACTACTCGAATGGTAGCAGGCGTAGGTGTGCCACAGCTTACTGCAATTATGGATTGTGTCAAAGAAGCAAATTTAAGTAATGTTCCTATAATCGCGGATGGAGGTGTGAAGTTTTCTGGAGATTTTGCAAAAGCTATTGGAGCGGGAGCTTCTTGTGTTATGGTTGGGTCATTAATTGCTGGAACAGATGAGTGCCCAGGAGAAATAGTACTATATCAAGGAAGAAGCTTTAAAAGCTATCGTGGTATGGGGTCTATTCCAGCAATGGCTAGAGGTTCAGCAGACCGATACTTTCAACAAGACGCGGAAACGGATAAATTAGTTCCTGAGGGGGTTGAAGGGCAGGTCCTTTACAAAGGGTCTGCAAGCTCTGTTATTCACCAACTTGTTGGTGGACTTCGTGCCTCAATGGGTTACCTCGGGGTAAAGAATGTCCAAGAAATGCGTATGAACGCTTCTTTTGTGCGCATAACGGGTGCTGGATTAAGAGAAAGTCATGTACATGATGTGCAGATAACAAGAGAAAGTCCAAATTATAGGGTTCTATAAATGACACCAAGTGCATGCATTGCTTCGGCTATATTGATTCTTGATTCTATTATATCTGGGGATCCGGCAGAAAAGACGTTAACAAATTGGGCTCGGAAATCTCGTTTTGCCGGTTCATCAGATCGATCAGTAATTAGGGATATAGTATTTGATTGCTTAAGGTCATTAAATTCTTTTGGAACCTTGGGCGGAGATAAGACAGGTAGAGGTGTTATCATCGGTTACCTTTTATCGTCCAATAGAGAGCCTAACTTACTTTTTAACGGTGTTGGTTACGGTCCTAGTGAGCTAACTCCACTAGAGAAATCGCATATTGCGTCAATACAGAATGGGAGCTCAGACCTTGAAGTTCTTGATTTTCCCGATTGCCTCCTGGATGATTTAAGAGTTTCACTTGGTGAAAGGTTCCTTTCAGTTAACAAAATCCTAAAAAAAAGAGCTCCATTTTATATACGTGTTAATCTAGGAAAAGCCACACTGGGAGAGGTGCAGGAAACTTTAAAAAGTGATGGTATTGAAACAGTTCCTGACCTTGCATGCTTAACTGCATTGAAAGTGCTCTCGAATCCTAGAAAAGTGAAGCAGTCAGGTGCTTACAAAACTGGGCTCTTAGAAATACAAGATCTTAACTCTCAAATTTCTTGCAGGACTATCCCTATAGAGAATGGTTATAACATATTAGATTTCTGTGCAGGAGGTGGTGGTAAATCGTTAGCTTTAAGTGATAGGTTTTCTGGTACTATTACAGCATATGATAGAGACTTTTTAAGAATGAAAGATATTCCTGTTCGAGCTGAAAGATCTGGGGTAAAAATAAAACTACTGTCCAAAGAAGAACTGGGAATGGTTTCTTCATTTGATTTAGTTATTTGTGACGTTCCCTGTACTGGGTCCGGAGCGTGGCGGCGCAATCCTGAGTCTAAATGGACAATTACATCTGATTATTTTGAAGCATTAAAAGATACTCAGCAAGAAATTTTAGATGATGCTAGTAAACTTGTGAATAGGGATGGGGTTTTAGTTTATATGACTTGTTCACTTTTAAAAGCTGAAAACACTGATCAGATAGACGCATTTTTGCTACGAAACTCGGACTGGAAAGTTATCTTTCAAGAAAGTTTTCCAGTATCTGATTCTGGAGATGGTTTTTTCGTTACTCATTTTAAAATGAGTTCCTAATACGCATCGCTAAACATTTCACTGACTTTTGTATCTTTCATTTATTAGGATACCTATATCTAAAGAGTAATATATTAATTAATAGCTTGATTTTAATCTATTATTGTATATTACATATTAGAACATAACAAGAACATTATAGGCATTGCCGTTTTAGTAACGGTATGAAATAAGAGGTTTAAATCATGGCTACAGCAGAGATATTATCAATGACAACAAAATCAGAAACAGAAAAAACTAAGGCTTTAGAATCAGCACTTTTGCAAATTGAACGTCAATTCGGCAAAGGTTCTATCATGAAATTGGGCGGTGAGCACTCATTTCCTGAAATTGAAGCCACTTCAACTGGTTCACTTGGTTTAGATATCGCACTAGGAATAGGTGGGTTACCTAAAGGTCGTATCATTGAAATTTATGGACCAGAAAGTTCAGGGAAAACTACATTAACTCTACACTCGGTTGCAGAAGAGCAAAAAAAGGGTGGAGTTTGCGCATTCGTCGATGCGGAACATGCTTTAGACCCACATTACGCTAAAAAATTAGGGGTTAACTTAGAGGAGCTTCTGATAAGTCAACCTGACAATGGGGAACAGGCACTCGAAATAGTTGATACTTTAGTAAGATCAGGCGCAGTAAGCGTAGTAGTTGTAGACTCAGTTGCAGCACTAACTCCTAAATCTGAATTAGAAGGTGATATGGGTGATAGTCAAATGGGACTTCACGCTAGGTTAATGAGCCAAGCTATGCGGAAATTGACAGGTTCCATTGCAAAAAGTAACTGTATGGTAATTTTTATTAACCAAATTAGAATGAAAATTGGAGTGATGTTTGGTTCTCCAGAAACCACAACTGGTGGAAACGCGTTAAAATTTTATTCATCTGTTAGGCTAGATATTAGGAGAATTGGTGCAATAAAGGATCGCGATGAAATAGTTGGAAATGCGACTAGAGTTAAAGTAGTAAAAAATAAGGTAGCACCACCCTTTAAACAGGTTGAATTTGATATAATGTACGGTGAAGGTATTTCTAAAATGGGAGAAATAGTGGACCTTGGAGTCAAGGCTGGCATTGTTGAAAAATCTGGATCTTGGTATAGCTACGGAGATGAAAGAATTGGTCAAGGAAGAGAGAATGCAAAGATTTATTTAAAAGAGCATAAATCCATAGCAACTGAAATTGAGCAAAAAATTAAAACTGCTAATGGTTTAGATTTAGACATGTTAAGTGTGGAAGATAATAAAGAAGAAAACCTCTCAAACTCAAATGATGACAGCGTGGTTGAAATCTAAAAATATAATAATCAGAATGTTGTGTAAGCTATTTTACTATTCACTTTTAGCTTACACAAAAAATCTCTTTGGAAACTTATTTGAACAAAAAATCACTATATATACACTGGTTTCGACAAGATCTTAGATTATCTGACAACCCAGCTCTAACCCAATGCGCCTCTAATGGTGATGTACTTCCAATTTTTATACTAGATGATTGTAATGCTGGAGCTCAGGAGCCGGGCGCAGCGTCGCGTATATGGCTCCATCACTCCTTAATTGCATTAAATAAGTCACTAAATGGGGAGTTAAGGGTTTTTAAGGGTGATCCTATAGAAATTATACCAAAGCTTATGAGTGAAGCAGGAGCAAGTGGTATTTATTGGAACCGATGTTATGAACCTTGGCAGATAGAACGTGACCGTGTCCTAAAACTTAAACTTAGAGCTAAAGAGCTGGAGTGTGAATCATTTAACGGATCATTATTGTGGGAACCATGGGAAGTTTTAAAAAATGATGGTACGCCGTATAAGGTATTCACTCCTTTTTATCGACGTGGTTGTTTGGGCACAACAGAACCAAGGTTTCCGATTTCTGAACCTATTGATATTACTTTATCTAATAAAGAAATTGGACTTACAAACATTACTGATCTCAAGCTTCTCCCGAAATCTAGTTGGGATAGAAAAGTATTTAAGGGCTGGGAGATTGGTGAAAAAGCCGCTAACCTTAAAGTTACAGATTTTATTGAAAATCGGTTATACGATTATAAAGAGGGTCGAAATTTTCCTAGTAAAAAGAATGTCTCAAGGTTATCGCCTCATTTGCATTTTGGAGAAGTATCTCCCAATCAAGTTTGGTACGCTGCCTCTAACCCAAAATATGTGAACTCTAAGGGTAAGGATCATTTTCTATCAGAGTTAGGCTGGAGAGAGTTTTCTAATTCACTACTTTATTTTTTTCCAAACCTGCCGACTGAAAGTTTGCAAACACGTTTCGAAGCCTTCTCGTGGATTGAAGATCCTGATTTATTATCTCGTTGGAAAAAAGGGAGTACAGGTTTTCCAATTGTTGATGCAGGTATGAGAGAACTGTGGAGTACGGGTTATATGCATAATAGAGTAAGAATGATAGTAGGATCGTTCTTAGTTAAGAACCTTCGCTTACATTGGAGAAATGGGTTAGATTGGTTCTGGGATTGTTTAGTAGATGCAGATCTAGCAAATAATAGTGCAGGTTGGCAGTGGATAGCTGGGTGTGGAGCAGATGCTGCACCATATTTTCGAATTTTTAATCCTGTACTTCAGGGTGAGAAATTTGACAAAGATGGCGTTTATACAAAACGGTTTGTTCCAGAGTTAAAGGACTTACCAAATAAATACTTACATTGCCCATGGACGGCTCCAGAAGAGGTTTTAAACGCAGCGAACATCTACCTTGGTAAGTCATACCCTTACCCAATCGTAGACTTGAAGCAATCTAGAGAGGCTGCCCTAAAGGCATTTTCTGATATGAAAACTAATGATTAATATAGTTTAATTCCCTTATTTACTGAAAAAAATTAAAACTTATTGTGAATGTTTTTTTAATGTTTAAATTGATGTCCAGTAAACAGTTTGCTAGACGATCGTTAGAGATGCGAGAGTATAATTAATTTTATTGGACTAATTCATGCCAAGTTTAAATGAGATCAGGTCATCATTCCTGAGTTACTTCAAAAACCAGGGTCATAGTATACAAACTTCTAGTCCTTTAGTTCCTAGAAATGACCCGACACTTATGTTTGTCAACTCTGGAATGGTTCAGTTTAAAAATCTTTTTACAGGTGTTGAAACTCGTGATTACAAGCGAGCGGCGTCGGCACAAAAGTGTGTTAGGGCAGGTGGCAAGCATAATGATTTAGATAATGTTGGATACACAGCTAGACATCACACTTTTTTTGAAATGCTTGGAAATTTTAGTTTTGGTGATTACTTCAAAAATGATGCTATTCCATTTGCTTGGGAATTCATTACTAAAGAACTTGGTATTCCAAAAGAGAAATTGGTTGTAACAGTTTACCATGACGATGAGGAGGCTATGTCCATTTGGAGGAAGGTTTCTGGTCTTCCAGATAGTTCTATTATTCGTATATCCACAGATGATAATTTTTGGATGATGGGGGCTACTGGCCCTTGTGGACCCTGTTCAGAGATTTTTTATGATCATGGTGAGGATGTTTGGGGTGGGCCTCCAGGAAGTCCAAATGAGGATGGTGATAGGTTCGTAGAGATTTGGAATTTAGTGTTCATGCAGTATGAACAGCTTAAGGACGGAACTCGTATTAACCTTCCCAATCAGTCCATAGATACTGGATTAGGGTTAGAAAGAGTTACTGCTCTTTTACAAGGCACCAACGATAACTATGCTACCGACCTCATGCAAAATTTAATTGAGGCTTCCGCAAACTTAAGTAATACCGAACCAGATGGGTCAGCAAAGATACATCATCGAGTTATTTCTGATCATTTACGTTCAACTTCTTTTTTAATTGCGGACGGTGTCCTACCTTCCAAAGACGGTCGTGGTTATGTTTTGCGACGTATAATGCGTAGGGCGATGCGACATGCTCACATGCTTGGGATAGCAGAGCCGTTAATGTATAGGTTGGTTCCAGCTCTAGTTAAAGAAATGGGAGAAGCTTACCCAGAGCTTTATTCGGCTCAAGGGTTAATTGAGGAAACTTTGAGAAGCGAAGAAACGCGGTTCAAAGAAACATTAGATAGGGGGTTAAAGCTCCTAGATGATGAAATTCTAAATATTGAAGAGGGTAAAAATTTATCTGGAGATACGGCATTCAAGCTGTATGACACTTTTGGTTTTCCATTAGATCTTACTCAAGATGCTTTAAGAGAAAAAGGACTTAAAGTTGATGTAGACGCCTTTGACTTAGCTATGAAATCCCAAAAGGAGAAAGCACGAGCTAGCTGGAGTGGATCAGGAGAAACTGCTGATTCATCTATTTGGTTTAATATATCTCAAGAGTTCGGTTCCACCGAGTTTTTAGGATACGAAACAGAGGAGTCAGAAGCTAAAGTATTGGCTATTGTGTGTGAAGGTAAGGAAGTTTCTAATGCCATAGCAGGCGCTAGTGTACAGATAGTGTTTAATCAAACTCCGTTTTACGCAGAAAGTGGTGGACAAACAGGAGACTCAGGACAAGTTGAACTAGATGGATCTGTAACACATATAGAAGATGTAAGGCTTATAGCTGGTATTTTTGTACATTTTGTTGATAGCTTAAAGTTTAATCTTTCAGTAGGGGATGAAACAAAACTAAATGTAAGTTTCGAGAAACGCAGAGCTATTAAATCAAATCACTCTGCAACTCATTTACTTAATGAGTCCTTAAGAAAAAATTTAGGAAATACAGTATCTCAAAGAGGTTCATTAAACTCTGACGACAGACTAAGATTTGATTTTAACTATAATAAAGCTCTTTCTTCTGAGCAAATCAATAAGATTGAAAAAGAGGTTAATACATACATTCGTCAGAATTCCTTGGTAGAGACACGAATTATGACACCTAATGAAGCTAGAGAGTTAGGAGCTCAGGCCTTATTTGGAGAGAAGTATGGAGATGAAGTCCGTGTGGTATCCATGGGGAATGAAGCTACTGGCAAGGGTGTTGATGGTCAGACGTACTCGATTGAACTTTGCGGTGGCACTCATGTTAAACGCACAGGTGATATTGGATTATTTTTGATTCTCGGAGAGTCTGCATCCAGTTCTGGAGTTCGAAGAATAGAAGCTATTACAGGTGATACAGCGGTAAATTATGTTCGAAGTCGGTCAAACCAACTTTCTCTGGTTGAGGGATTACTCAAGTCAAAGCCCGAAGATCTTGACGCCCGATTAAAGTCTTTATTAACTGAAAGGAAAACCTTAATAAGCCAAGTAAATGACTTACGTACAGAAATTGCCTCAAATGAAGATAATTCCAATGAAAGAATAGAAAAAATTAATGGTATAACTTTTATTTCTAATGTTACAAATGGAATTGAATCGAGAAATTTTCCATCAATTATCGATAATTATAAATCTTCTATTAAAATGGGTATAATTTTACTAATCGGAGAATCTTCAGGTAAGGTTTCAGTAGCAGTTGGTGTTACAGACGACCTCTTAACTAAACACTCTGCTATTGAGCTCGTAAAAATAGCAGTTTCACAACTTGGAGGAAAAGGTGGTGGTGGAAGACCTGACTTGGCACAGGGTGGTGCAAAGGAAATTAGTGAATCTGAAAGTGCAATAAACGCAGTAAAACAAATGATAGGAGTTTAAAAATGTCAGCATATTGGATAGGAAATGTTAAAGTAACCGACGAAGAAGCTTACGGAAAGTATGCAGCAATAGCGACAATTGCTATCGCTGAGCATGGTGGTAAGTTTTTAGCCAGGGGTGGTAAGTACGAACAGTTAGAAGGAAATGATAGATCTCGAAATGTTTTAGCTAAGTTCCCTAGTTTAGAAGCAGCACATAACTGTTATTACAGTGAGAGATACCAAGAGGCTGTTAGCCACGCCAAAGGTGCTTGTGAGAGGGATTTAGTAATAGTCGAAGGATCGGACTAATTACGCATTTTACTATTGTTTGAATCAAAAATAGGTTTGGTTAAGATTTTAGCTAATTTTTGTCTTCCCATTATTTCAATTTGAACTTCGGCACTGTCGTTTATTTCAGTCACTGGTAAAAAACCAAACGCAATTGATTTGCCTGTATGGTGAGAGAAACCTCCTGAGGTACAAAATCCAACTACCTTATTCCCTAGTGAGATAGGTTCATAACCTACAACGTCTGCATCGTCTGCATCAACTTCAAAAATACAGAGTTTTCTTTCACATCCATTAATGTGCTCTGCGTATGCAGCACTTCTTCCAATAAAGTCATAATCTTTCTTAAAATTGATGAATTTATCTAAACCAGTTTCAGCGGGTGTGTAATCAGGTGAGAATTCTGAGAGCCAAGACCCAAAAAATTTATCTAATCTTAAACTCATCATAGCACGCATGCCGAAAGGCTTAATGTCAAACTCTGCACCAGCACTCCATAAGACCTCCCAAAGGTCGCACTGTTTGTTGGGGCCACAGTAAATTTCAAAACCTAGGTCGCCAGTGTAACTAACCCTTTGTACCAAGCACGAAATATTACCTACTAATATAGTATGAGCATCTCTAAACTTAAAATCCTCGAGAGAAAAGTTAGTTACCTTTTGTAAGAGTTTTCTCGAGTTAGGTCCTGCAATTTGAAAGCCATTCATTTTATCAGAAATATTTTCAATATTAACACCATTTTTTTTATTCAGCAGAAACCATCGAAGATGATATTCCTGAGAGCCATAGCTAGCGGTCAATTGAAATTCTTCATCATTCAGACATGTTACAGTAAAATCACCAATTATTCGTCCTTTGGGAGATAGCATTGGATTCAGATTAAGGCGGTTTGGCTTTGGAATCGTACCAGCCATAATAATATTTAACCATTCCCGAGAATTAGGACCTGAAATTTTAAATTTACCAAAATTATGGACCTCGTTAATACCAACAGAATCTCTGACAGCCTTGACCTCTCGACTTGTAGGTATGAATGCATTTGAACGTCTAAAACTTGGAGTTTCTAAAGGTAACTCTGATGAGTTTGAAAAGTAGTTGACGACCTCTAAGCCATTTTGTTGCCCCCAGACAGCCCCCAGTGCACTAAAGGTTTTATACATTGGAGAAGTTACACAGGGTCTTGCAGCTGGCAATTCTTCATTAGGGTAAGACACACTGAATCTACGTTGATAGTTCTCGATAACTTTTCTTTCAGTGTAATCTGCGTTGATCCAATTCCCAAATCGAGAACAGTCCATAGCGGATGTATCTCTCTCAGTCTCACCCTCCACCATCCATTGGGCTAACATTAAGCCAACGCCACCACCTTGAGAAAACCCTGCCATTACAGCACAAGCTGACCAATAATTTTTTAAGCCGGGAATAGGCCCAACGAGGGGGTTTCCATCTGGTGCAAAAGTAAATGGTCCATGAATTACTGACTTAATTCCAGCTTCATTTAAAACTGGAAAACGTTTATAAGAAAACTCAACACTATCAGATATTTTTTCAATGTTATCAGGAAGTAATTCATGTCCAAAGTTCCAAGGAGTACCATTTACTGCCCAAGGTTTACATGGTTGCTCGTAGTATCCAATACATAATCCTCTTCCTTCTTGCCGAAGATAACTTTCGCCAGCAGGATCCATAACATGAGGATGTTCTGTTTCCCGATTAAAGATTTCTGGAATATCATCAGTAATTAGGTATTGATGCTCCATCGGCATCAAGGGTAAATAAAGATTAGCCATTTTAGCGACCTCTCTAGCCCAAAGACCTGCTGCATTTACTACATGCTCAGTATGTATTGTGCCTTTTTCGGTTACGACGTCCCAAGATCCATCGGGCCGCTGGTTAGTTTCTTTAACCATACAACCTGTCTCGATACTTGCTCCGCCTAGTCTTGCTGCTTTTGCATAAGCGTGAGTGGTTCCTGAGGGGTCTAAGTGTCCGTCTAACGGGTCATATAATGCACCAACTATTCCGTCCAAATTTGTAATTGGGGCAACTTTCTTAATCTCTTCAGGACCTAAGATTTCAGTGTTTAGACCCATATATCTATGTTTTGCTCGTTCAGCCACCAGCATATCAAACCTATCAGAATTATCAGCCAAAGTTATTCCACCAACATGATGCAAACCACAACTCATACCAGTTATTTCTTCGAGCTCTTTATAAAGACGGATAGTATAACTTTGGAGGGCTGCCATATTTGTATCACCGTTTATTGTGTGAAACCCACCCGCGGCATGCCAGGTTGAGCCAGATGTAAGTTCGCTCCGCTCAAGTAACATCACGTCTGACCAACCTAATTTAGTTAGATGGTATAGGACTGAGCAACCAACCACTCCACCACCTATTACAACAACACGAGTGTTTAACTTCATAGACTACCCCTTACTCTTATTTTATAATATTTAAATATTTCACAATTTGAATTATTTTATTACCTAGTTCACGACATCTTTAGTCGCCTAATGACAAGTTTAATAGAAATCGATACTAGAATAAGATAGAATGAATCATTAGAGGTTTGAACATGAAAAGTCACGCACAGGCTGTTGTAATTGGGGGCGGATTAATTGGTTGCTCTATTTTATATCATCTAACTAAATTAGGTTGGAAAGATGTAGTGTTACTGGAAAGAGATGAACTTACTTCGGGATCTACCTGGCACGCTGCGGCTGGAATTCATGGTTTACATGACAATAATAATATTACTCGAATTCAAAACTACACTATGAACCTGTATAAAGAGTTAGAAACTCTAACCGGTCAGGGATGTGGTATTTTTCAACCTGGATCTTTATATTTAGCTCAAACTGAAAATCGAGAACATCAGCTTAGATTACAAGAAGCGAAGGCTAAATATTACGGTTTAAACTTTCATGAAATTAGTCGAAATGAGGCTGAAAGGCTTCATCCTTTAGTCGACTTTGATGGTGTGAGAACTATCATGTACGAACCAGATGGAGGGAATGTTGATCCCTCGGGGGTTACAAATGCTTATGCAAACGGTGCTCGTCAAAATGGAGCTGAAATATATAGATTCACTCCTGTAACTGGGACTGAGCAGCTGTCGGACAAAAGTTGGTTAATAAAAACTGACAAAGGAAATATTAAAACAGAAGTAGTAATCAATGCGGCAGGGCTCTGGGGTAGGGAGGTTGGTAAAATGGCAGGTTTAGATCTTCCATTGCTACCAGCAGAACATCAATATTTTGTTACTGAAACAATACCAGAAATAGAATCTATTGGACGACGGTTGCCATCTATTGCGGATAGAGATGGGGAGTATTATCTGCGTCAAGAAGGTAATGGTTTATTAGTTGGTGCGTATGAAAAAGATGTCAAGTTATGGGCCGAGCTTGAAACACCATCGGGATTTGGGCACGAATTGTTTCCTGATGACCTGGACCGTATTGAAGAGAACGTCTTAAGAGCAATCTCTAGGGTTCCGGTTCTAGGTGGGGCAGGCATTAAACGTGTTATAAACGGTCCTATGATTTGGTCACCTGATAGCAATGCTCTATTTGGTCCTGTGCCAGAGTTAGATGGTTATTATTTATGTAATGGTATTATCCCTGGTTTTTCTCAGTCCGGGGGATTAGGAGAGCTACTAGCAGAGTGGATTATAACCGGTGAACCACATCTAGATATTTTTTCTTGGGACCTTGCAAGGTTTGGAACCTGGGCAGATAAAAAATTTACAAAATCTAGAGTAAAAGACCAATACTCAAATAGATTTGCAATTCACTTTCCTAATGAAGAGCGGTCTGCTGGGAGGCCAGTTCGAACACGGCCTGCTTACTCCACACAAAAAGAGTTAGGTGCAGTCTTTGGGTTGAATTATGGCTGGGAACACCCTTTATGGTTCTCAAAGGAACCCAACACAGTCGACAGCAATGGTTTTACCAGGCAGAATTGGCATGAACCAGTTGGAATTGAGTGTAATATGTTGCGTAATTCGGTTGGCGTTATCGATATATCTAATTTTGCTAAATACTTAGTTAGTGGCGATGGTTCTGAAAGTTGGTTAAATTCAATCTTTGCCAATCGTATGCCAAAGAATATTGGCAGATCTTGTTTGACTCCATTGATAGGGAAGCGAGGCGGGATAGCAGGAGACTTTACTGTGACCCACTTAGAGAAAGATAAATTTTTGATAATTGGATCTGGGATGGCGGAACGCTATCATTCAAGATATTTTAAATCTGTTCCATTACCCGGTAACGTTTCATTTGAAAGTATTACTGAAAAGATGTGTGGGTTTAATGTTGCTGGACCTAAGTCAAGGGAAATGCTGTCTAGGTTATCGAATGCTGATTTCAGTACAGAGTTATTTCCATTCATGACGGCCAAGAGAATTAACCTTTTAGGTTTAAGTGTGATTGCTGTGAGAGTCTCTTTTACAGGCGACCTTGGTTGGGAGTTATATTGTGACACTGTGGATCAAGTTGAGTTATATAACAGTCTAGTGACAATTGCAAAGGAGCTAAATGGTGGACCTATTGGGAGTCGCGCCCTAATGAGCCTTAGAATAGAGAAAGGTTATGGCAGCTGGTCAAGAGAGTACTCACCAGAATACTGGCCTCAGGAAGTTGGTCTTTCCAAGTTGATTAAGTTAGATAAGGATTTCTTAAATAAAGAAGCATATATTAAAATTAAGGATAAAAAGCCGCGAGAGATGCTTCGCATTATTGAAGTTGTAGATGCAAAAATTGCTGATGCAACTGGTGGAGAACCTATTTTCTCAGTAGATGGAGCTCCAATCGGGCGAGTGACATCTGGAGCTTACTGCGCAGGCGTAGGTAAGTCCTTAGCACTAGTTTTTATTAAATCCTCAATCATAGATGTAGAAATGCACGTTATGATTTTAGGAAAGCCTCATCTTGCAAAACTCCTAGACGAGCCTCCTTTTGATCCTAAAGGTCTTAAATTGAGGTCTTAAATTGGATTTTTGATATAATTAACGAATTTTAATTATGTTAAACCAGTAATTTACTGCGGTAGCCTTAATATTTCTCTAGATTATTTTATTTTAATTAGATAGATAGCGATATTTAGAAGCTGTTCTGGTTTTAAGTATTTAGACTGTGGGGGAAGATAAACAGATGAGTTCTAAACCTATGTTACGCATTGAAGGTTTGGCAAAAAACTATGGGGGTTTAAAGGCGGTCCGTGGTGTAAGCTTTGAAGTGCCTGAAGGTGAAATTGTTGGTTTAATTGGCCCAAATGGTGCAGGAAAAACTACGACTTTTAATATGATTGCTGGAGCCGAAAAGCCCTCTTCTGGAAAAATTTTTTTATTAGACCAAGAAATAACTGGGCTCCAAACTGAAAAACTTTACTACCGAGGTTTGATGAGAACTTTTCAACTTAGTCATGAATATGCAAAAATGACTAGTTTAGAAAATCTTATGGTTGCTGGTCCGTCTCAGGTAGGTGAGAATATGTTTATGAACTGGATTTCCCCCGTAAAAGTAATAAAAAGAGAAACTGAAATATTAGAACGTGCCAATTATACTTTAGATTTTCTTGGGCTTAACCATGTTAGAGACGAATTGGCAGGAAATTTGTCTGGTGGACAAAAGAAATTACTTGAACTTGGAAGAACAATGATGGGGGACTCTAAGTGTGTTCTTCTGGATGAGCCAGGAGCAGGTGTTAACCCGACTTTAATGGTAAAAGTAACTGAAATGATTAGAACTTTGAATGAAGAGCAAGGTTATACTTTTTGTATAATTGAACATGATATGGATCTTATAGCAAACCTTTGTAAAAATGTAATCGTTCTAAATGATGGACAAATCTTAATGCAAGGCACTATGGAGCAGGTTAGAAATGATGAACGTGTAATCGATGCATACTTCGGGGGAGGAGTAATTTGAATAATGTTACTCCAGCTTTAGAGCTAAAAGATATTTTTGCGGGATATGGCGAAACAGAGATTTTACATGGTGTAAATCTTTCTGTAAATATGGGTGAGATAGTCGCAATTATTGGTCCAAACGGTGCTGGGAAATCTACTGCAATAAAAGCAATTTTAGGTTTGCTCAATATAACGAAGGGCTCAGTCCTTTTAAATGGAAATGATATAACAGATACTGCGCCTGATCGTGTTGTTACAAAAGGGATTAGCTATGTCCCTCAAACACATAATGTTTTTGTAAATTTGAGTGTTCAAGAGAATTTAGAAATGGGTGCATGGACGCGTTCAGAGGGAATAAATGAACGTTTAGAAGAAATGTTTACATTGTTCCCTGATTTGCGAGAAAAACGTCGACAGGCAGCGGGATCTTTATCTGGTGGACAAAGACAGATGGTGGCGATGGCAAAAGCTTTAATGGTAGATGCCAAAGTTCTTTTATTAGACGAACCGACAGCAGGGTTATCTCCAAAATATCGTGGGGAAATTTTTTCTACAATTAAGGAAATTAATAGTACGGGTGTACCTATTTTAATTGTCGAACAAAATGCAAAACAAGCTTTAGGGTGTGCAAATAGGGGATATGTGCTCGTTGATGGTACAAATAGGTTTCAAGGGACAGGAACTGATTTGCTTGAAGATAGAGATGTCGCACGCATGTTTCTTGGGGGCGGAGAATAGATCATGTGGGATTCCTTTGGATTTGAGTTTGTTAATTTTTATTTTATCCCAGGTATTGTTCTTGGTTGCATATATGCTTTAGGAGCAATTGGGATTACTCTCACTTTTGGTATTCTTAGATTTGCTAATTTTGCACATGGCGAAGTCATGATGACTGGTGCTTATGTGACCTGGACTTTAATGGCAGTAACCGGAGCTTTATTCGGATGGGTTTTGCACCCCTTGATTGCGGCAATACCAGCTATCTTTGTTATGATCGTACTTTTTACGATTATAGACCGGTGGTTTTATAAGCCTTTTAGGAATGCTCCAACCATAAAACTTGTTATTGCCAGTTTTGGTATGATGCTTGTCATCAGGAGTTTAGTGCAAGTACTTTGGGGTCCCAATCAAATAACCTTTGTAAAAGGTATCGCTAAACCTAATAGTTTTATACGAGATTTGACGGGCTCGTTTGATATGATGATTCTTGTTCCAAATAAACATTTTTGGATTATGGCTGGTACTTTGATCATTGTTTTAATTTTAGGCTATCTTTTAACTAGGACCCGAATTGGTAAAGCTATGAGAGCGGTTTCTGATAGTCCTGACTTAGCCCTAGTTACGGGAATTGATGTCGAGGTAGTTATAAGAGCGACATGGATCGTAGGCGGTGCATGTGCTGTAGCAGCTGGTGTGTTCTTAGCAATGGATATTCAGATGTTAGAGACAACAATGGGCTTTAGAATGTTATTACCAATGTTTGCTGCTGCAATATTGGGAGGGATAGGAAAACCTTATGGGGCTGTTATGGGAGGTTTGGTCATAGGTCTAGCTGAAGAACTTGTGTCATATCCTTGGATTGGAGAGTCAGCATTAATAAGCCCGGGATATAAATCAGGTGTTGCATTTGCAATTATGATTATAATGCTGATAGTTCGGCCAAGTGGGCTATTTAAAGGACGGACCTTCTAATGGATCAATTAATTGGCTACTTTCTTTATTTTTGTTCTTTGTTGGCGGTTGGCGGCATTTATTCTTTGATTGCTCTTGGTCTTAACGTACAATGGGGTTTTGCTGGTCTATTTAACGCTGGTATAGCAGGGTTTGTTTCAATCGGAGCATATACCTATGCTCTCCTCACAACAGCCACAAGTCCTCTACATTACGGTGGTTTGGAGTTACCGTTAGCAGTTGGTATTTTAGCAGCAATGCTCGCCTCAGGGTTTATAGCAGCCTTAATAGGTGTTATTTGTATAAGGCTTAGAGCTGATTATCTTGCAATCGCTACCATTGGAATAGCAGAAATTATTAAGTTAATTTTAAAAAACACTACAGAGATAACAAACGGCCCTAGAGGGATTAATAAGATTCCTAGGCTTTGGGAGAATTTTACTGAAGAGAGATTTTATGCTGACTGGCCAATGTCATGGTTCGCTTCACCGGACACTTGGCAAATGTTTTTCTCATCTTTGCCAAGATGGTGGTGGCAGCCTTGCTTTGCATTTTCTATTATTATTGCAGTTTACGTTGTTTATCGGCTTCTAGAGAGATTACGATTGTCGCCATGGGGTCGCATGATGACTGCAATACGCGAAAATGAACCAGCAGCTCATGCGGCGGGAAAAAATGTTGAAGGTCGAAGAGTTGAAGCATTTATACTAGGTTCGGTGCTTATGGGTTTGGCTGGAGCAGTATTAGCTATGCACTTGCGGCTTATAGAGCCAACAAATACGTTTGATCCCTCAAAGATGACTTTCTTAGTTTGGGTGATGTTAATTGCTGGTGGCTCAGGAAATAACCGTGGTGCAATACTTGGAGCGTTTTTGATTTGGGTTATTTGGTCGGCAAGCGAAATAGTGATCAATGTTGGTATAGATTTGATTGCAGATATAACAAATGTACATGTCGGTATTCTTAGTACAAGAGCTGGATATTTACGTATGTTGCTAATCGGGTTATTGCTACAATACATACTACAGAAGTACCCTTTAGGAATATTACCGGAATCGCGACCCACCGCTTCTGGTAAAACATAATAATAACTGTGGGCTTTATGAAGGAGTAATATTATGAAAAAAACAATATATAGCTGCATTGCTGCCTTGGCAGTTGTTGGTGCGGCAAATGCTGATGTCAAAGTTGGAAATCCAATGGCGATGACAGGACCAATTCCAGACCTAGTCGCTCCAATGGCGATAGCGGTCGATCTTGCGGAAAAACATATCAATGATCAAGGTGGTATGTTTGCAAGTGGGGAGAAGTACGTTATCGTACGTGCGGACTCCATGTGTGATCCAGTTGCCGGCGTGGATGCGGTAACTAAATTAGTAAATGTTAGTGGTGTTGTAGGAATTGTTGGGCCAGTATGCTCAGGCGCGACAATAGCTCAAGCGGAATCTGTTTCAATTCCTGCTGGCGTTGTGACCCTATCTGTTTCTGCGTCAGCTCCAGCTATTTCAAACATGGAAACTGGGACTGATTTAGTTTTTAGAACTGCGGCGTCGGATGCTTACCAAGGGGTTGCTCTTGCTGAGTTAGCACTTGCAAAAGGTATTAAGGATATATCAGTTTCCTATGCTAATGATGATTATAACGCCGGATTAGCTGAAGTTTTTGCGGCACATTATGCTTCTAAAGGTGGTAAAATCCATGCAAATGAAGCGCACGAACCAAATAAAGCTTCCTACAGATCTGAAGTTGCAACATTGGGTGCCAATACTGATAATCTCGCCTTGTTCGCATATTATGGCTCAGGTGGAATTACACTAATGAGAAATGCAATGGAAACTGGAGCGTTTTCAACATTCTTGGGTGCAGATGGTATGCTTGCTCAAGAAGTTATTGACCAATTGGGAGCAGAGAATCTTGGAAATGCGACTTTTACCACATCTACTTCAGATGAAACTACTGACGGTTACGCTGCATGGAAAGCTCTTGCGGTTACTGCTGATCTAAACCCATTGGGACCATTTATACCAAACTCATATGATGCTGCATTTATGATGGCTCTTGCTATCGAAAAAGCTGGTTCAGCTGACAGAAGTAAAATTGCTGGGGCCCTTAGAGCCATTGGTAACGCTCCTGGTGAGATAATTCTTCCAGGTGAATGGTCAAAGGCTAAAAAGATATTAGCCGCAGGCGGTGATATTCATTATAATGGTGGATCTGGACCTCAAGATTTCGATGCAAATGGTGATGTTGCAGGGAGTTTCTCGGCAAGTGTTGTTGAAAACGGCGTTTGGGTTGGAAAAATCCTTAAGTAAAGATTAGTAAAAAAAAGATAAGTGTCCGTGGGTTCTCTTGCGGGCACTATTTTTTTGTCTTGGGCCAGGTGTCAGATATACGGTAACCGGTTGGCCATGGATCTGTAGGGTCTAATGTGTACTGGTGCGTCCCAGTTATCCATGCTCGTCCTGTAATTTCTGGGGTTATACTTACTATACCACCTATTAAAGAGTCGTTTAAAATTTTGCCAGTGAAGCTAGAGCCAATAATGGACTCGCATTCTAATGTGTCATTTTTTTTCATTACTCCATTGTTATAGAGTAAAGCCATTCTGGCTGACACTGCCGTGCCTGTGGGCGACCTGTCTATTTTCCCGGGTTCAACAGCAACAGCCGATTTTGCAAATAATTTATTTCCTTTTCTTTTTATTTTACCTGCGAATAGACAGAAAGAAATATGGTTCCAATTTTTATTTACAGGGTGATTGAAACCAATTTGTTCATTAGCACATTTTGTTATTTTCACACCTAGTTCGGCAAGCTCTTTTGCCTCTGAGCTAACTAACTTGTAACCTAGTTTTTCAGCATCAACTATAACAAAACTATCCCCACCATAAGCTGTATCAACAAATATTGAACCTAACTCTGGCACAATTAACTCAACATTTAATTGATCTACGAATGAATCTAAGTTTTCAACAGAAATTGATACAGCTTTGCCATTTTTGCAATTTGCTCGAACCCTTACAAGTCCACCAGGGGCCTCAAGCGTAAGTGTGGTTACTGGTTCGACCATTTCTATTATACCAGTCTCTAAAAGTACAGTTGCTACGCAAATACTATTGGATCCAGACATTGGAGGGGTGTGCTCAGGTTCCATGATTATCCAGCCGATGTCTGCTTTCGGATTTTTTGGGGGTACCAGTAAGTTAACATGCCGGAAAACCCCTCCACGAGGCTCATTTAAGACGTAGTTACGAAGAGTTTGGTCGTTATCAATCCAGGTCCTTTGATCCCAAATTGTGTCTCCAGGTGGTGGTGTTACACCACCAACTATTACATCGCCAACTTCGCCTTCTGCATGACAGGAGACCACATGGATTGTATTTGTATTTTTCATGTTTAAATAACAACCTTTTTAAAACTTTGTGTTTTTATGAAAATTTTCTTTTTAAAAAATTTGTAACATCATTTAAAGCACAGTTTGCTAGCTCACTATCGAAAATATCAAAACCATGTACTCCACCTGGATACCAGATAGTGTTTGCGTCATTTCCTGCTGATTTCCACCTAGCGGCCATAAAACTTGTATCATCTACTAGAGGATCAAGCGTACCACATTGAAATAATGCCTCTGGTAAGTGACGTAAGTCAGCATGAAGTGGAGACAAATAAGGATCATTTTTAGAAAGATTTTTTAAGTTTAAGTTCTCAACAAAGAAATTCAATAATGGTGTAGATAGAACTAACGGCTCATCACCCCAATTTGCAGCAGATGGAGTTAAGTTCGCATCAAACCAGCCGTATGTTAATAAAGCCCCAACAAATTTATCTATTTTATTTCTTTTCTTAAGCCTGAGCAGTGTAGCGGCACTTAAATGAGCTCCTGCACTTTCACCTCCAATAATAAGTTTATCTGTTCCAAACTTAGTATTACAAGATTCTATGATCCAATCAGCAGCCACTTCACAGTCATCTAAGCATGCTGGCCAGGGATTTTCTGGGGTTAGGCGATATTGTATTGAGGCGGTAATGCAACCTACTGTGTCGGCTATCTTTTTCATTCGCCAATCTTGATGCCAAGGTCTTCCGAACGTAAAGCCTCCTCCATGGATATGGATATAAATCCCAATTGGATTTGATTTTGGATAAGTTAATCTAACAATACCTGGGCCACCATTTGTTGAACCTATATCAAGATCTACTGCTTCAGGGTTGGCTGGATAAGAAGGAAATGTTCCTTCACCAGTATCTCTTGCTTTTCTAGCAAGTGGGATTGGTACATCTTGCAATCTAGGTTTTTCGAGCTGGTCTTTTTTGATAGCTTCAAGAAACTCAAGATCCTTCTTTAAAATTGATGATTTTTTAAATGGATTTTTTTGCATTTTTGATCTCTTATTATTTTTAAGTCATTGAGTGTTCAGTTACTTACTTCCTACATTTGGAAGAATACATAACATTTCATATAAAATATTCGCTGCTGTAAGAGCTGTGTTTCCTGATGGGTCATAGGGGGGTGACACTTCTACTAAATCACAACCAACAATATTAAGTCCAGAAAGACTTCTTATCAACTCAATAGCCTGAGGAGTGGTAAGACCTCCAATTTCGGGTGTGCCGGTTCCAGGCGCATATGCTGGATCAAGGCTGTCAATATCAAACGATATATAAACTGGTGATTGTTTCAAATCATTTTTTATTCTTTCACCTAGAGGTGATAAAGATTTATGCCAAATTTCCTCTGCTTGAATTACATTAAATCCCCAATCTCGGGCTTCATCAAAGTCGCGTGCTGAATATCCGGTACCACGTACGCCAATTTGATATACAAGGTTGGGGTCAATTAATCCTTCTTCGTATGCGCGTCGAAAGGGCGTTCCATGCGCAATTTTCTCACCAAACATTTCATCATTAATATCTGCGTGTGCATCTATATGAATTAACGCAACTGGCCCATATTTTCTCTTAATTGATCTTAATATTGGTAGTGTTAAAGTATGGTCACCACCCATTGCCATTGGAACTAATGGGTACTTTAACAAATCCTCATAAAAAGACGCAATACGTACGACTGAATCCTTTAAGTCGAAAGTGTTTATCGCAATATCCCCAATATCTGCACAATTCAAATAATCAAAAGGAGCAGCTTTTGTCCACATATTGTAAGGTCTTAACATATTACTTTCGGCTCGAATTTGTTTTGGACCAAATCTAGTGCCCGACCTCCAACTAGTCCCAATGTCCATAGGAATTCCAAGGAACGCGACGTCCAAGCCTTTCAAGACGTCTGTTGATGGCAGCCTCATAAAGGTTCCTGGTCCAGAAAATCGAGGGTGTACGTTTCCTCCTAAGGGTTGATTTTTTAACTGATGATTTTTCATTTTTTTACAAATCTCTAAAATTTTTCTTATATAGGTTATAACTATTAACATTCATTATTTTGTTGGAAATATCAAATATTATGTTTATATACCGACCTTTACGTTACTTACCGATTTAATTTAATGTATTTTGGAACTACGAATGTTTAATCAGTTATATTCTTTGCTCTCAAATCCAACGACCCCAAGGAAAATATTAAACTCTGATGACGCTAGAAATCGTGCACGGAGAAGAATTCCACGAATAATATTTGATTTTATTGATGGTTCTACTGGGTCAGAGCTAACGCCGAATAGAAATATTGAAGCTTTCAAGTCTATTAATCTTCAACCTAGGGCATTAAAAAACGTATCGAAACGAAAGTTGAATACAACAATTTTAAATGAAAAATTTAGTCTTCCTTTTGGATTTGCACCAATGGGCATGAGTGGTCTCTCAGTGCCAAATGCAGATAACTTTATGGCTAAGATTTCAATTGAAAAAAATATTCCAATAGGCGTTTCAACTGCTGCGTCAAGTTCTTTAGAAGACATGCGGAACAAAGCGGGTGAGCATGCTTGGTTCCAATTATATAGCGCGTCCTCTCTAGAGGAAACCTTACCTTTTGTTGATAGAGCGAAGGTTGCAGGATATAAAAAACTGATATTAACAGTTGATGTCCCACAAGTCTCTAAACGTATCAGAGATATCCGGAACGGTTTCGCAATGCCATTTAAGATTGGTCCTGCTCAATTTATTGACTTTGCTTGCCACCCATTCTGGTCAATACCCATGTTATTAAATGGAATACCTTTTCCTGAAAATTTTCGTATTAATGGTGAAAAAAAATTTCAACGTGACGCAGATAGGTCTGCTGCTGATTGGAGCTTTTTGAAAAAACTTCGAGATGTTTGGAAAGACGACTTGATCATTAAGGGAGTTACTCATCCTGAAGATGCCATAAAGATAAAAGAAATTGGCTGTGACGCAATATGGGTTTCAAACCACGGAGGTCGTCAATTAGATAGTTGTCCTTCAGCCATTTCAAGGCTTCCAATTATCCGTGAAGCATTAGGTAAAAATTACCCTCTTTTATTCGATAGCGGGATAAGAACGGGAGATGATGTTATAAAGGCCTTAGCACTGGGAGCCAATTTTGTTATGATTGGGCGGCCAATTCTTTTTGCTCTCGGTGCTGGTGGTCAAAATGGCTTAGACAGTTACGTCACCGCGCTATCAGAAGAAGTTAGTACGGTTATGGCTCAACTTGGATTAAATAGTATCCGTGAAATCAGTAGCGGTTGCATAGCCCTATAACGAGCAACCTTTAATAACCTTATAAAATCAGTAAAAACTTTATCTAGTTATACATGATGTTTTGTTTACTCATATTTATGTTATTTTAGAGTTGTAAATTTTTTTTTTGACGTCAAAGTTACGGTCTAACATAAACAATAATTTTTTGCCAAAAAATATAAATACTACAAGTTAAAGTTTATCTCAGTGGGGTAAAAGTATTGAAAAATAGTACAACATTTAGAGGTGGTGCCATTTTGGCAAGAGCCTTTAAGGAAAAAGGAGTGGATCATGTGTTTACCCTTGCAGGAGGGTTTTGCAATCCGGCTCTTGAAGGTTTTATGGAATGCCATATGCCTGTTATCAACACTCCGCATGAGCAAATTGCCGGGCATCTTGCAGATGGTCATACAAGGATAACAAGGAAGCCGACTGTGTGTCTCGTGGGCCCTGAGGGATTTGCTAATGCCGTACCTGCCATGCTTGAAGCTGGTGGTGAGAGGAGTCCAGTTATCTTTGTAACTGGGTCTTCCACTTTAAAGAGGCAAGGTGCTGGAGGTTTTAAAGAAATTGACGATGTCGCAATAGCTGCTCCATTAGTTAAGTATTCGGTTCAAATTACTGATGGTGACCGAATTAGTGAGTTTGTTGATAGGGCATGGATTGCAGCTACCACTGGTTATCCAGGACCAGTCCATATCAGTTTACCTGTAGATATTATGTTTTCATCATTTGACGAAATGGTAGGTTTAAAGGAAAGGCCCTTTAATAGAAAAGAATCTGATCAACCGCGAGCATGGCCAAATCCAGAGAGCTTAGCTAAGGTTCATTCTCTATTGAAATCTGCAGAGAAGCCCATAATTATTGGCGGTCACGGTGTCTGGTGGTCAAAAAGTGAAAGTATTCTTAAAGATGTAGCTTTACGTCTTCGTATTCCGGTCTTTAATGTCCCTTATCACCAAAAGCTTTTAGGTGAGGAATGTGAGGCCTACATGGGTTTAGCTGATTTTCATCAGTATCACCCATCTAAGCAGGCGATTCAGGAAGCTGATCTTGTTTTAATGATTGGTGGCCGGTTAGATAACCAAATGAATTTTGGAAACCCACCTTTCTTTCCTGAACAACAAAAATTAGTTTGTATTAATGGAAGTCACGAGGAGTTGGAGTATAACAGAGCATCAGATTATTCTTTACTGTCTGACCCTGGTGCTTTTTTGGAGAGCCTATCAAGTATTGATTTAAGCTGGGAAAGTTGGTTCTCTCTTCAAAAAACAAGAAGAGAGTCATGGGTGTCTGATTGGGAAGAGCACATATCGTCAGAGACATTAAATAACTCAAGGATTCACCCCTTACAGTTATCTCTCGATGTACAATCAGTATTAGGTAATGAAGACTGGTTGATTTTTGACGGAGGCAATACGCATTTTTGGTCTGAAATTGCAGTTAATATGGCGGGTTGGCGTGGGAAAAAGCTCGGTGGAATAATGCATCCTGGAAACTATAGCTTACTTGGGGTTGGTGTCTCATTTGCAATTTCAGCAAAAGCTCTGAATCCAAATAAAAATGTTGTTTTGATCAGTGGTGATGGGGCTTTCTTATCTGGAGGGTTGTCTGTCGAAGCGGCTTTTCAAGAAAACCTACCAATCACCGTTGTTATTGATAACAACGGTGGCTTAGATTGTATAAGTCAGCAGCAAGAAAGACTATTCGCCAACGGCAAACACTTTGCGACAGATTTTAGGGATATTCCGTTTCACTCAATGTTTGAAGGTCTAGGAGGTTACGGTGAACTTGTAACTACTCGTGAAGAGATTTTACCTGCCCTAAAAAGAGCTATGGAAAGTGGGAAAACTGCTTGTGTAAATGTAAAATGCCGTGGTGTGATTAGTCCAATCGTAGCTGCAACGTCCGATAAGCGTGATAAAGCTTCAATCGAATGACCATATATTTAACTTCACACACTCTTGACGGATCTAATGGCAAGCATGCGGCTGGTATCCCTGTACGGCTTGAACACGTCAAGTCAAATTTGATTATTATTAAGGGTATGATGGATGAGGGAGGTCGTTTTTCAGCTGAGATCCCGTCCAAAAAAATAATTAAAGGTGATCTTTATGATATAATATTTTCAGTAACTGAGTATTGGAATAAAGACCTAAAAAACACAGATAATGAAAATGTAATTGATGAAATAGTAGTTAGGTTTCGTATTACCAGTTCAACTAAGTACCACATACCAGTCATAATATCTCCAAACTCTTATTCAATATGGAAATCTAGTTAATGGCTGCAGAGTTAACAATGTCGCGCAGGATAAGAAGAACGGCTTATACTGATAAAGTTGAAGGCGTAGGTGTTACAGGGTTTTCAGTTGTTAATCATATGATCCTTCCGAAATCTTTTCAATCAAGTATCGAGGAGGACTATTGGCACTTAAAAGAGCATGTGCAACTTTGGGATGTATCATGTCAAAGACAAATCCAGATCGTTGGTTTAGATGCAACAAGATTGGTGCAATTAATGACGCCTAGAGATATTGGAGCAATGAAAATTGGTGAATGCCTTTATGTTCCTATTATTGATCAGAATGCTGGCTTAATAAATGACCCAGTATTATTAAAAATTTCTTCCGAAAAGTATTGGCTCTCTATAGCTGACAGTGATTTACTTTTATATGCTCTTGGGTTGACTATTGGCTTAAAGTTAAACGCAGTAGTTTCGGAGGCTGATGTTTGGGTTCTGTCTATACAGGGACCAAAAGCTGAAGATCTTGTAGCAGATTTATTTGGAAGTAAAATTCGGAAGATTGGATTTTTTAAATTTGACTGGGTTAATTTCAAGGGAACAAATCAGCTACTTGCTCGATCTGGTTATTCGCGTCAAGGTGGATTTGAAATTTACTTAGAAGGAAAGTATTTGGGTTCAGACTTGTGGGATCTAATTTGGGAGGCAGGTCAAATTTACAATATCAGACCTGGCGCACCTAATATTATAGAGAGAGTTGAAGGTGGGTTGTTTTCTTACGGGAATGAAATGACGAGAGACAATAATCCATTGGAAATAGGATTGAGAAAATTTTGTTCATTAGATGGATCAATCGATTATATAGGTAGGGAGGCTTTAGAGAAAATTGCCTCAGAGGGCGAAACACAGCAGCTTCGTGGATTGATTTTTGATGGCCCTAGATGTCCTACCTGCGCAGAGCCTTGGCCGGTTCTACTTAATGGAGAAAAAATTGGGCAACTAACTTCTGGTATGTACTCACCAAGCTTAAAGGCAAATGTTGCTGTTGGAATGATTGCGAGGGATTTTTGGGACTATAAAGGGGCGGTTGAAATTAACTGCTTAGATTCTTTAAAACGTAATGGAATTATTTCGGCTTTCCCTCTAAAATAATAGCTTAATGGAAATGAGGTAACACATGAATGTATCTGTCCTACCTAGGTCCCCGTGGATGGACTCAGAGTTAACAATGGTAGAGGACTCTTGTCGGCAGTTCTATCAAAGAGATTGTTTGCCTTACTACGAAGAGTGGGAAGAACGTGGTGATGTGGGAAGAGAAACTTGGGAAAAAGCGGGTTCAATGGGACTTTTAGGGGCTATGGTTCCAGAAGAGTACGGTGGTCCTGGAGGAAGCTTTGCTTATGATGCTGTAATCGCGTATCAGGGTAATTTACTTGGTGTCGATGGTTGGGGAGGAGGATTGCACAATGCAATAGTGATACCTTATATATTAAATTATGGGTCTGAAGATCAAAAAAAACGCTTATTACCTAAACTGGTTTCAGGAGAACTTATCGGTGCAATAGCAATGTCAGAGCCTTCCACAGGGTCTGATCTCCAAGGTATTAAGACTACAGCCACTAAAGAAGGTAACCATTACTCAATTTCTGGTCAAAAAACCTTCATTACAAATGGAAAGTTAGCAAACTTAGTTATAACAGTTGCTAAGACTGATCCAAGTGAAGGTGCTAGAGGTACTTCACTTTTTTTAGTTGAAACAGATGAAGTCACTGGTTTTCGACATGGAAGAAACTTGGATAAAATTGGCATGAAGTCCAACGATACTTCAGAATTATTCTATGATAGTGTAAAAGTTCCTGCTTCCAGTTTACTCGGACCGGAAGAAGGGCAAGGGTTTTATCAGCTTATGGGTGAGCTACCTCAAGAGAGGCTTTTAATTGCGATTTATGCAATTGCTAGAATTGATCGAGCCTTAGGAGTTACATTAGATTATGTTAAGGAGCGAAAGGCTTTTGGTAAATCAATTTCAGAGTATCAAAATACACAATTTGAACTCGCAGAATGTAAGACAGAAGCCACGATAGGAAAGGTTTTTGTTGACCACTGTATTAGTGAACATTTGTTAGGAAAGTTAACAACTGAAATGGCCTCAATGGCGAAGTACTGGTTAACAGATTTGCAATCAAAGATAATTGACAGATGCCTTCAGCTACACGGTGGTTATGGATACATGAATGAGTATCCGATTGCACGAATGTACAGAGATAACCGTGTCGAAAGAATTTATGGTGGAACCAACGAAATAATGAAGGTTCTAATAGCTCGAGGACTTTGGTCAAAATAAGCTCACATGGGCTTAGTTAACCAGATGGGATGAAGGTACTTGCTCTTTCAACCAAGAAACAAACAGTAATATGTCTGGGTTAGGATTTGTATGTTGTTTTATCAAGATGTGGTAAGCTCGCGTAGGCTGTAAATCTATGTCAAATAATTTGACTAATGTACCTGCCATTACTTCTGGATCAACAAACGGAAACGAACCTAATGCAATACCTCCAGAGTCAATGGCGGCTTGTAAGGCAACGTTTGAGTCCATTATAGTAATCCCAGTTTCCACATTTAATTCATGAAAACCGCTCAAGCCCACCCATGCTTTCCATTCTGAAAAATCATATTGATGTATAATATTAAAATTTAACAATTCAGTAGGAGAAATATCGTTTAATGAAACATTTTTTTCAGCAAGCAACTTGGGGCTAACGATTGGTGAATAGGTGACATTCATTAAAAAATCACTATTTAAACCGAACCAGCTATCGGGTTCTCCCCAATCAATTTGTATGTCACTGGTCATCATTTCAGAGTTTGTAATCCTCTGACTTTGCTCAAAAACTAAGTCAATATTTGGAAATTTTCTTTGGAAACTCTTTATTTTTGGAATTATCCAACGTCCAAAAATTGGGCCCATTCCAATTCGTAAAGACCTTTTGGACTGACCAATATGGGACTCAATTTCTGTTTTTATTTGTCCAAAGGACAGTGAAACTACACCGGACAAAGATCTCCCAGCATCTGTTAAGACAACCGCACGAGTTTTTCTAATGAAAAGTTTACAGTTCCAATCCCTTTCTAATTTTCGAATTTGATTGCTGACTGTCGTTGCACTTACATTCAATTCATCCGCCGCATCCTTAAAGCTTAGTAGTCTTGCTGCGGCCTCAAATGTACGGAGAGCGGTTAAAGGTAGTCGGTTTAGCTTTAACCTTGAATTATTCATTTTAATAGCACCTTTACTTATGCATTAATTTTTCTTTATTCATACTACTCAAGTTAAAGTGTTGTCTAGATTAAAATATAATGGAACGATAATTACATAAATTTAATACTAAATTTAACTCAGGAGCTTTAAACTGGAAAAGAAACAAAGTTTACGAACTAGTAAAAGACGTCGCTCTAATAGAGAGGCCTCTGATCAAATTGAACAGCCAAGTACTTGGGGGCTAGAGGGTGGCAAGCTTAAAGTCTTAAGTAATAAAAATTTAATGGAGATTCACAATGCATCCATAAAGATTCTAACTAAAGTGGGTTTCTCTGAATATTCTGAAAAAGTAGCTGAGACTATTAAAATGTCTGGTGGAGCTATCAACAAAAATAATAGAATTTGCTTTTCCGAGCTGACCATAAATGAAGCGCTTTCAACACTACAAAAAGATATAAATCTTTTTGGCCAAGAGGGGTCAAATAAGATTGTTATGTCAAAGTCCAAAGTTCATTTTGGTACTGGTGGAGCGACACCAACAGTAAGAGATCTACACACGGAGGAGTTTAGGGATTCAACTCTACTGGATTTATATGATTTTGCTAGACTATCTGATAAGCTTGAAAATATTAATTTTTTTTCGAGACCAGTTGTTGCTAGGGATATGCCAAACACTCGACTGCTAGATTTAAACACAGCTTTTGCATCTTTAGTGGGAACAAAAAAGCATGTAATAGTAAGTGCAAGTTCGGTCGAGAGTGTAAGAGATATTTCAAAATTGTGTTTTATGATAGCGGGTTCAAAAGCTAATTTCATTAACAAACCATTTCTTTCAATTCATATAAATCACGTTGTTCCGCCTCTAAGATTTTCAACTGAAGCAACAGATGTTCTGTACGAATGTGCAGTTCAAGGTATACCTGTAATGATAAATACCTTTGGTCAACTTGGAGCTTCCAGTCCGGTTACTATAGCAGGTTGCCTTGCTCAAACCAACGCAGAAACCTTAGCTGGAATGGTCTTATCATGGCTTATTAATCCTTCCATAAAAGCAATCTATGGATCTCGTCCAATGGTAACTGATTTACGTACAGGGGGAATGGCAGGAGGAAGCGGTGAACAGGCACTTCTAACTTCTGGAGCAGTACAACTTGCAAATTTTTATGGGTTTTCAAACTCTACGATAGCTGGTGCTACTGATAGTAAAGGTAATGATGCTCAATCCGGTTTGGAGAAATCACTGAACATAACAATGGCTGCTCAATCTGGAGCTAATTTAATTACTCAAGCTGCGGGCACTCAAGCAGGCCTTATGGTAAGTTCCTTCACTGCATGTGTTATAGACAACGATATGATAGGATCAATCGCAAGATCATTGGCAGACATACCAGTTAATGTAGATACACTTTCCTTAGAGCTTATAGAGAGTACTGTTAATAATGAAGGTCATTTCTTAGGAGCAAAAGATACTTTTTCTCGCATGAAGTCTGATTTTCTATACCCGAAAGTTTCTGACAGAACTAGCTTTGATGAATGGACTATGGCAGGACGTGTCGATATTTCTCAAAAGGCCACGATCAAAGCGAAAGAGATATTAAAAGACTACTTTCCAAATCACATTAAACCTGATTTTATCAAAGAAATTAGGAATAATTTTGAAATTAAAATTGAAACGCACAAAATGAGATCACAATGAAAATAGCTGTAGTTGGTTTAGGGGCAATGGGATCAGTTTATGCCACCCTTTTTTTAGAAGCTGGTCACGAAGTTTGGGCTATTGACGAGTGGGAAGAGCACATTGATGCAATCAAATCTCGAGGCTTAACGCTAGAGGGCGCAAGTGGTTCTCGAACCAATTATAATTTGAATGTGACAACTAAAATGTCTGATATTGGAAATTCGGATTTATATATAATTGCCACTAAGGCCTCTGGTGTAGCAAAGGCTGCAAAATGGATTGGTTCTGTCGCCTCTAGTAACTCGCTAATAATAACTATTCAAAATGGTTTGGGAGCAGGTGAGAGAATATCTAAACATATGTCGTCAAATCAATTAATATTAGGAGTCGCTGAGGGGTTTGGGGCATCAATAATTGGACCTGGCCACGCGCATCACAATTCAATGAAGTTAATTCGAATTGGAGAACTAACTGGTGGAATTACAGATCGTTTGCTCTTTTTAGAAAAAATATGGCATGAAGCTGGCTTTAAAGTGAAAGCTTTTGAAGACATTACTCAGTTAATATGGGAAAAATTCATTTGTAATGTTACTTTTAGTGCTCCGTGCACAGTTTTTAATAAAACTATCGGAGAATTAATGGAAGACCCATGTCTTTGGGAAATTGCGTTGGGAGGAACTAAGGAGGCGTTCCGTATAGCAAAAGTAAAACAAATTAATTTATCGTTTGAAGATCCGGTAGCATACGTTACAGCTTTTGGGTCTAACATGTTAAATGCTAGGCCATCAATGTTACTTGATCATATGAACTTTCGTCCATCAGAGGTGAATGCAATTAATGAAATGGTCTCTATTATGGGTAGAGAAGTAAATATCTCTACACCGTATAGTGATACTCTGGTAGCAACCGTAAAATGTAGAGAAGATTCCTTCGAAAGGACCTGACTTGAAACTAGGCACAGTACAGATTGGTAATAAAACTAAATATGGAGTCTTTATAGACAAAACATTTCACTCAGCAAATGCAACGATAGCTAAAAAATTTCCAACTTTACAAAGTTTGATTGCAGAAAATTCAATTGGTTTGAGTTTAAATGATAATTTTTTTGACGGTCCTCAATTTAATATTAGTGAAATTAAGTATTTACCACCAATACCAAGTTCCAACAAATTAATTTGTGTAGGGTTGAACTATGAAAAAATCTACCCTGTTGAAGGTGAGAACCCACCTAAGCCACAAAATATTATTCTGTTTGGAAAAGATCAAAGCAGTATTGTAGCTCACAATCAAGACATAGAGGTGCCCTTAGGTGCTGCAGCCCAAAGCTTTGACTACGAGGGTGAAATTGCAGTTATCATAGGAAAAAAGGGTAAAGATATTTCTCCTTCTAATGCTTTTGAACATATATTTGGCTATTCAGTTTTTAATGATGGCTCAGTTCGGGAATGGCAAAAGCACAGCATATACGCAGGAAAAAACTTTGAAAAATCAAGTTCATGGGGTCCTCATATTATTACAAAAGATGAAATTAAAGATCATAAGAAATTAAGGTTAACTACTTTCTTAAACTCAAAACTAGTTCAAGACACGACTGCGGATAAAATGATTTTCTCTATTGAGGAGCAAATTGCATACGCATCAACGCTTTTTACACTTTTTCCAGGCGATCTTATTGCAACAGGATCACCTGATGGGACTGGTGGTAGCCAGGTGCCAAAGCGGCATTTAATTTCAGGGGATATTTTAAAAATTACCGTTTCTGGATTAACTGCTTTAGTTAATAACGTTGTATAAGGTATTGATTTTAAATAACTATTATTTATATTTTTGTATAAAATTTTCTATTTAGGGTGAGGTATGAGCTTTTTTGTAGTGCTTGTGATTTTGTTTGCCGCCTTTTTACATGCATTTTGGAATTATCTGGTCAGGGGAACTGAGGATAAAGTTCTAGGAATGGCTGCAGTAGTTTTTGGACACGCTCCCTTAGCATTAATTGGATTATACTGGGTTGGTTTGCCAAGTATATCTGCGCTTCCCTACATCATTGCGAGCACACTATTGCATGTTGGCTACCAATCTTTTCTAATGAATTCTTATAAATACGGAACCTTAACGCAGATATATCCAATTGCACGAGGTTCTGCGCCATTAATTATAGTACTTATTACGGTTGTGCTTTCAGCAGATATATTAAGATTACCACAAATTTTAGGTATTTTTATAATTTCCTTCGGTATTTTGGCTCATGGAGTTTTACAATATCGAACTGAAAACTTCAATCTCAAAGGGTTGGTATTAGCAATGGTGACTGGTGGGTTCATCGCGGCATACTCAGTAGTTGATGGGGCAGGTACTCGAATAATTCAAAACTCTGTTAGTTACTATGGGGCTCTCACAATTGGGAACTGTTTCCTATTTTCAATTTATCTGAAAATCTTTCATAGAGGAGTTATGAGTAAAATAGTAAAAGAAGCAAAATTTACCTTTTTTATTGGAGGAGGGACATCTTACTTAGCTTATGTTCTGGTTCTATGGTCCTGTTTGCACTTGCCTATAGCAGTAGTATCATCCCTAAGAGAAACCTCTGTACTTTTTGCGCTATTAATTGGAGCCATATTTTTAAAAGAAAAGATAACGGTACAAAAAGTATTTGTTATTTTTGTTATATTAATTGGAATTATGGTGTTAAGATTGGCATAAATATTTTTATTTTAGGGCATTAAAATGAAGCAAAAAACTAATCTTCCAACCCAAGTTAAAGAAATTGAGGATATGTCAATTTTTATGTCAGATGGTTGCCGACTGTCAGCTCGAGCTTGGTTGCCTGTTAACTCTGAAAATAAACCTGTTCCAGCGGTAGTTGAATATATTCCTTATAGAAAAAGAGATGGGACGGTTTTTCGTGATCATCTTATACATCCATACGTTGCGGGGCATGGCTATGCTTGCTTGAGAGTGGATATGCGGGGCTCCGGTGAAAGCGAAGGAGTTATGCTTGATGAATATACCGAGCAGGAACTAGAAGACGCAGTAGAAGTCATCTACTGGCTCTCCAAACAATCTTGGTGCTCCGGCAACGTTGGCATGATGGGAAAAAGTTGGGGAGGTTTGAATTCGCTTCAGGTTGCGGCTATGGCTCCTGAGCCTCTTAAGGCAATCGTAAGTGGGTATACTTCAACTAAAAGATTTTCAGATGATATCCATTTTAAAGGTGGGTGTTTATTAAATGATAACTTACGTTGGGCTGGTGTTATGCTTGCATATTCTGCCAGGCCACCAGATCCACTTCTTTTTGGAGATTCCTGGCGTAAAGCTTGGCTTGAGAGATTAAATGCTGAACCTTTTCTGGCTGAAAATTGGTTGTCTCATCAGACCTATGACGAGTATTGGAAGCATGGGTCAGTAAGTGAAACCTACTCCACGTTCAAAGCAGCTGTCTTAACTTTTGGTGGTTGGGCTGATAATTATATGAACGCTGTACCACAACTTGTAGAAAACTTACAAACGCCTGTAAAAGGAATAATAGGACCCTGGGTACATCAATATCCACATATGGCAGCTCCTGGTCCTCAAATTGGATTCCTTCAAGAAATTGTGTCGTGGTGGGATGAATGGTTAAAAGGTATTAGCGAAACACCAAGCTCTGATAAAGAGATTATTTATTATCTTCAGGATAGTGTTCGTCCAAAAAGATTTTATAACTTTAGATCTGGCACTTGGCATGTCGAAAATCAGTTACCTTCAATTAGAAGAACTAATTTAAGTTACTTTTTATCAGAGAATGGCTTAAATATAGAAAAGGTAGATGAATTTGTTTTATCAGTTTCGTCTCCAGCAAACTGTGGGGTTACTCAAGGCGAATTTTTTCCAATGGCGCTAGCCACTGAAAGTCTTACTGGACCTCCTGAAATTGCAGGAGATCAGAGGCCTGATGACGCTTATTCATTATGTTTTGATACTCCCCCATTAACAACCTCATTAAGCCTTGTCGGTCGTGCTGTTTTAAATTTGGTTGTAAATAGTGATGTGCCCCAAGCACAGCTGATTGTAAGGGTCTGCGACATTCATCCAGATGGAGCTTCTACAAAAATTTGTCATGGTTTGTTAAATTTATCACATCGAAGTAGTGACGAAAAGCCATCACTCTTAAATGTTAATCAAGATACTGAAGTTAAAATACTACTCGATGAAATGGCTTACAAAGTTCCAATTGGGCATAAGCTAAGAATAGCAATATCAACTAGTTATTGGCCCTTTATATGGCCTAGCCCTTTACAATCAAATATCAAAATTAAATATGGGAAAGTAGATTTACCAGTACTTGAAAACCCCTCAAAGACAGATGAATACTCGTTTGAAGACCCTGAAACATCTGGTGAGTGGTCCCACAAGGTATTAAGAAAAGGCAGTTATAACAGGGTAGTAGAGGATAATTATGGTAACGATAATGTTACTATAAAAATAACTTCGGATGCAGGAAGATCTAAGGATTTAAATCATGGGTTAGTAACTGACCAGACCACAAGTGAATGTTGGACAATAAATAAACATGATAACCTTTCAGCTAAAGGGTCAATTACATGGAACCAGGAAATTTCAAGAGATGAATGGGAAGTGTTTATCGAAACAAGCTGCAATATGTCAGCTGACGAGAGCAATTTTTACATTGCAGCTAGTATCAATGCAAAAGAAGGGTTAAAAACATTTTTTGAAAAAGATTTTTCTTACGTAATCCCTAGGAACTTTATTTAGGCATAATTTCTTTGTTAGATAGAAGTTGACAGAATAAAAAAAATTACAGGCAATGATAAAGCTAGACAAAATTAACTCTGAATTAACAAAACAACAAGATGGTTTCAGGAGGATTAAATTGGGAATTTCACTAGTAGTATTAAAATTTATTCACTATTTTTCAATATTTTTGGCTGGAGGTTTAGGTGTAGGGGGAGCTATTGTTCAAGCTTCGCACCTTAAAGCAAAAGAAGCGCCCTCGAAGCCAACTTTAACCGCTATCAAGGTTTTGGCTCTTATCTCCTTGATCGCTATAGCCTTATTGTGGTTATCAGGCCTCTCACTAGCCTACCTTAAGTACGGAACTATACTTTTAGGAACATTCTTTTTTATTAAACTCTTTGGAGCAGGGCTGATTTTAATTGGAGCTACTTTATCAAATCTAATCATAATTAGGTCAGGAAAACTAGGCACAAAACCTAATCCAGTTATTATGAAAATAATGGTGTATCTCTCTAGGGTTGGCTTAATACTTGCAATTGGTGCGGTGGCTATAGGCTTTGGTGGGTAAACTAGGATCTTTAAATATTTAAAATGTATTCAGATCCATCGCGTGAAATGGTGGCAACTCCAGGGGAAAGTAAGTGGCCCCCAGAAAAGGGAATTTCTTCGGTAGAAAGCATATTAAACATTTTTAGACGAGATTTTTTAGCCATATCATAATCTTGATCAAACGTCACACCGATGCTTGGGTTAATAAACTGTAAATGTTGTGCATGTACTATATCGCCAGCAATGATAAACTGACTTGAGCTTGAGGAAACCTTCACGCCAATATGCCCTGCTGTGTGGCCTGGGAGGTCTATCGATGACAAGCCTCTTCCAAGGTCCGCATCCGACTTACATAGGATCAATTGATCCGAGTAGGCATTTAGAACTTTTAAAGCGTGCACTTGTTGTTCAGGGTGGTTAATAAAGTTTTTGGAATTACTCCAAAAAGTGTGTTCTTTTATAGAGAGTACTAATTCAGCATTATCAAAGTAACGGTTTCCGTTACTGTCTATCATTCCACCTATATGATCAGGGTGCATGTGCGTTGCAACTAATTTTGTGATATCTGATTTTGCAATTCCAATATCGTTCAAGGCAGTATTTAAGTTACCAGCTATCGACCCAAACAACTCGCCAGCCCCTGAATCTACAAGGGTAACTTCGTCGCCTGATTTGATTAAAAAGGCATTAAATGATGTTTTTATGGATGACTGTCCCGCTTTATCTAAAAGACTTTTAATTTCAGTAGTGCTAGTAGCAGTAAAAGTGTCAGTTTCAAAAGTGGTGTTTCCATCATTTAATACGAATACTTCAATATCCCCAACTTGCGTTTTTGTAGCATGATTCATAATTCACTCTTTTTCAATTATTATTGAGGAAGTTCTTCGATATCATTAGTTGCTTTTTTCCAAGCGGAAAAACCACCTTCTATGTGGCATACTGGAGATAGACCCATATCAGAGGCTGTTTTTGCCGCCAATGCAGACCTACCGCCGCTAGCACAATAAAATACATACTTCTTATCTTCGTTGAATATTTCCTTATGTGAGGGACTCTCAGGGTCAATACAAAACTCTAGTATTCCCCTTGGACATAAAAAAGCACCGGGTATTTTACCTTGGCGCTTTAGTTCCTTCATGTCACGTAAATCAATAAAAATATGTTCTTCGCTAGTTAGCAGTTCAGTTGCCTCTAAAGCACTAATAGTTTCAATAGATTTATTTGCTTCAGTTAAAAGGTCTTTTACACCTTTGCTAATCCTTTGTCCCATGTTTATTCCAATCAAATAAATAAAGTTTAATTATTATTTATATAATAGTTGTAGACAATTATGTTCAACCTCTAAAAAAATACTGTGTTTTTAGTTTTAACTCGGTTTGTGTTAAATATTATCAAGTACTTTTCTGGAACTTTTTAAAATAGTTATTTTTGCTGAGTTCGATTCATTCTTTGATGGTGTTTATTATTATTTTCAGAATATAATTAAACTAATTGGTAACCTGATTTTAAAAAAAAAGGAAAAGCTAATCCATGTTTAGCTCAAAGCACGTCCCTGTTTTTTGAAGCCTTTTACTGAATTAGAAAAATTCTTAATAGTATAGATAGCCTATAATGATATTTAAATTATTAAACCTTATCTAAGAATACATTTTTTTCTTCCTAGTTCGGGTCTCTTGCGTTGCCTCAATAGATCCATCGTGGAAGGTTCCGAACCATCGATCCCATGGCATCTCTTGATTTCCATAGTTGCATTCGTAATATCGATGGTGCAGTTGGTGATAAAAGGTACCTAAAGATAATTTCTTCTTATCCTTAATCAGTAAATCCTCATACCCGGTATGAGACATTGAAGCACCTGGCCCTAGCCAGAGAAGGTGAAAAATCAAATGTATTGGATGTGCTAATACAATCCAATGAATACAAACTGATGAAATATACAAAAAACTTTCAATAGGGTGCATCGACATACCAGACCAAGGTCCAATATTTATATTACGATGATGGAGAGAGTGAAATTTCTTATACATAAAAGGTATATGCAAAAATCGATGTATCCAGTAAAAATGCAATGCAGCCCAGATCGGTATGTAAACAAAGCCAAGGAAAAACCAAAAAACAAACCCAATTGAAAATGTATGAAAAGTAACAAGTGGAATATATCCGTTAGCCATTAACCACATTGTAAAAGATTGAAAAATAGTAAGGTTTAGGACACCACTAGTTAAAGTCCAAAACATATTATCTTTAACTTGATCAGAAAATAGAAAATTTCTATTGTTTCGTGTTTGATCTCGATGGTCAAATTTTAATTTCTTCTCCTGACCTCGCCTAATATAAAAGTACCAATGAAGTCCTCCTGCGAAAGCAAACATGACAAAAAAGTTTATTATTAGAATTTGTAATATCCACCCAAACGAAATAATCTTTACTGATTCAAGTGAGGGATAACAAAAAAACCAAAGAAATATAGAAACGACTGCAAGAAGGACAAACTCTGAAATACTAAGCCAGTTTTTGAAAAGCCATTTTGCTATGAACGTAGGACTCTTAATATTTCCAAATAAAGACTTATCCTTTAATGGTAAATTAGGGTGATAGTTCCACTCATCTTTAGGCGATTTGGCCATTAGTTTTCACTCCCAAAATTGAAAAAATTCTAACTATCAAATTAACTAATTAACTTTTTTTATTTACTAAGACTAAACTATTCAAGTCCCAAATAATTTCTAAAGATTATGTCGCGTAATTCGATCCTTCTTCATCAAGTATAAACTTCAATTCCTCTAAGTGACGATAATCTGTATTGCTATATTTTTCTAACTCTGACGCTGTTTTTTCGGCAATTTTATCAGATAGTACTTTCAGTTTCTTGCCAGTTTGTAGAGCATTTATATATGTTTTGCACGCCTTTTCAAAGTAATACAGCCTATTAAAAGTATCAGCGACTGTTTCTCCAATTACCATAATCCCATGATTGCCCATTATTAAAATTTTCTTCTTAGGGTCACTTAAAAGAGCAGCGCATCGGTTACCCTCTTCTTCAAAAGCCAGACCGCCATAATTATTATCAATAACATATCTGTCATAAAAAATTGCACTATTTTGATCAATTGCTGGTAGATTTGAATCTTCCAGAGTGGCTAAAACAGTCGCATATGTAGAATGAACATGTAGAGCGCATCTGGCGTGTGGGCAGTGACGATGGATTGCGCCGTGGAGACCCCATGCAGTTGCGTCGGGTGCGTTGGGCTGAGACATTGTTTCACTATCTAAGGCATCAATGAGAAGAAGGTCGGAGGCTTTAACTCGACTGAAATGCATCTGATCTGGGTTCATTAGAAACTGTGTTCCCTTATCATTTACAGCAAGACTAAAATGATTGGCCACTGCCTCATGCATATCAAATTTTACTGTCCATCGGAAAGCTGCTGCTAAATCTACCCGTTCGTTCCAATAATCTATATTTTTATTTATGTTTATAATATTTTGATCGCTCATACTATGTTTCCGATCTTTTGGTTGAAATACTAGTTATTAAAGACTCTAATAAAATATAATATTACTTCAAGTTTTTTTTATTGTAGATAAAAACTTCAGTAATTTTTTTAAAAACAATCATTTTGTTCGGCTTTTAACCCAAAAATAAACTCTTAATGCCAAGTACTCGGATAATACAGGGTAGTAGACGGATTTCTTAGCTTTTAATTCATTGTTATATGTTGAGCTAAGTGTGTTTTCAAAAGCAGCGCTTATTAAAATTTTCTTATATCGACTTGATATTGGCAGATCTGTTTTAATTTCAGGTTTATAAAGTAAGGTTTTAACCATTACAATTTGATTGAAAAATTTCATTATTACTTCGATTAACGCATAATCTTCTCCCTCAGATGCAATAATCCGTTTTAAGTCGTCATCAGATATTTCATGTACCATTCCCTCGACTTTAAAACCGATTGAGGGAGATATATTCGCAAACCCTGGTTCAATAAAATTTGGACCAGGCATGTTCATAATTATTTTATAGTTCAGTAATGTGTTTTTTTGACTTCGTAATGGATGAATGTTTCTGACATTTTCCATCACTCTCTTAGACATGTTTGAGCCGTAACTAAAATAAAAAACCATTTACATATTCCTTCTGAATAAAAGTTAATCAGTATTTACGTCTTTGGTAAGTAATAGTTTCTTTAATATGAAGGAAAACCGATAGTTTAAGACTTTTTAAAATTTTTTTCTTGAATTGTCAGACAATTACAGCGAATATGGAAGTATTCTATACTACTTGGCTTTTGGGGGAGAGAAGCACTAAGAAATCTCTTCAAAATAGGAGTGGGGTTTATTTAAGATAATCAATTAGGGAGACTATATTAATGAGAGATAAATTTATTGAAATTCAGAAAGCAAAACTTATGCATGGACAAATTGGCCGTCGGCAGTTTGTTATGTCAGTCTTGGCTGCTGGAGTGGCACTGCCAGCAGCTCTAGGGTTTGCTGATAAGGCTAATGCGGCAATGCCAAAAAGTGGTGGCCTTTTCAGAATGGGTATTGCTCACGGTTCGACAACTGATACATTGGATTCAGCAACATCTGAGAACCATTTTACTCTTATCAACGGGTATACTTTTGGAAACCATTTGACTGAAGTTGGAAGTGATGGACAGTTAACTGGCGAATTAGCAGAAAGTTACGAGTCAGCAGACGCCAAAAAATGGGTGTTCAACCTTAGGCAAGGCGTAGAGTTCCATAATGGGAAAACTATGACATCTGAAGATGTTATTGCTTCCTTTAACCATCACATGGGAGAAGATTCTACATCGGCTGCTAAGGGTCTTTTAACAGCGGTGGAATCAGTTGTAGCTGATGGAAAAAATCGGGTTATCTTTAACTTGAAAAAGGCAAATGCGGATTTCCCATTTATTGTCAGTGATTATCATATTTCAATACGTCCTGCCGGTGATATGACATCTGGCGTTGGCACAGGGGGTTATGTTCTGCAGTCATTCGAGCCTGGTGTGAAATCTGTTCTTAAACGGAACCCAAATTATTGGAAAGAAGGAAAGGCGCATTTTGATGAAGTTGAATTGCTGTCGATTATTGATCCAACGGCACGTCAAACAGCTCTTATGAATGGTGACATCGATTCTATGGATCGAGTTGATTTGAAAACAATTAACTTATTTAAGCGCAATCCAAATATAAATATCATGGAAGCTACAGGTACGGCTCATTATACGTTTCCAATGCGCCTAAGCGTAGCTCCTTTCGATAATTATGATTTAAGAATGGCTTTGAAGCATTCAATCAAACGTCAAGAGCTTGTCGATAAAGTTTTACTCGGATATGGCGCTGTAGGTAATGATCATCCAATTTCTACAGCTAATGCGTATCATAACTCAGATATGCCACAGCGTGAGTTTGATGCTGATAAAGCAGCATATCATTTTAAAAAATCGGGTCATTCTGGTGCAATTCCATTGTCAGCCTCAGATGCTGCATTCGCTGGAGCTGTAGACGCAGCTCAGTTAATTGCAAACTCTGCCTCTGAAGCGGGCATTGAAATTGAGGTTATTCGTGAGCCACGTGACGGTTATTGGTCCAATGTATGGAATAATGATGCAAAAGGTTGGTGTGCTTGTTATTGGGGTGGACGTCCTACTGAAGATTGGATGTTCTCAGCTGCCTATACTAATGACACCAAGTGGAATGACACGGCGTGGGTAGGAACAGACAGTTCTAAAAAGTTCAATGCGTTAGTCATCGAGGCCAGAGCTGAACTTGATACTACAAAACGTCGCGAGCTTTACTATGAGTGTCAGAGCCTTGTTAGCGATGACGGTGGATCAATTATTCCTCTGTTTAACAGTTATGTTAGTGCTAACAGTAAAGCGATTGCTCATAATGAGATTGCAGCAAACTGGGATAGTGACGGCGCAAAATGTGTTGAACGTTGGTGGTTCGCTTAATTTGAAATCTTTACACTTAGGCCAGATTTTTCTGGCCTAAGCTTTTTTTCTTAGGAATATTAGTTTTGCATCCCGTAATTAGAACAGTATTGGGTCGTCTGGGTATGGGCGTAATTACCTTGTTTGTTGTGTCTATTATTATTTTTCTTTCAATGGAATTTTTACCAGGAGATTTTGGGCAAGCTATTTTAGGCCAGTCTGCACTCCCAGAAACTGTAGCAGCCTTTCGCCGAGAGTTAGGGCTGGATCAACCGGCTATTGTAAGATATTGGCAATGGGTCTCTGCCGTATTACAGGGTGATCTAGGCACATCTTTTTCTGGAAGAAATGCCTCAGGTGTGGATAGGTCTCGGGAGGTAATAGACTTAGTTTTACCGCGACTACGGAACACATTATTTTTAGCTTCTATTGCAGCGTTTGTTGCAGTGCCTTTGTCTCTTGCACTTGGCGTTTCAGCCGCTCTTTATCGTAATACGGTTTATGATCGTTCAGTCAATATGGCAACTTTAACCACAATTTCTTTCCCAGAGTTTTTTGTTGCTTATCTTTTGATACTATTTTTTGCTTCACTTTATCCGATCTTTCCCTCTCTCGCCAATGTTGATGCTGATACTCAGCTAGTTGAACGACTTTATAGAGCAGCATTACCAGCACTCACTCTAACATTGGTCATTGTCGCTCATATGATGCGAATGACGAGAGCAGCAATAATAAATTTATTGGCTAGCCCTTACATCCAAATGGCGCGTTTGTCAGGAGCCTCTTCAACTGAAGTTATTTTAAAACATGCACTGCCTAACGCTTGGGCGCCTATAGCGACTGTTATAGCTTTCAATCTAGCGTATTTAGTTGTTGGCGTAGTTGTTGTTGAGGTTGTTTTTGTATATCCTGGGATAGGTCAATTAATGGTTGACGCCGTTGCAATGCGAGATATTCCTGTTGTGCAAGGTTGTGCTCTTATTTTTGCAGCAACTTATATCCTATTAAACCTTATCGCAGATATTATTGGAATTATTACTAATCCTAGATTGTTGCATCCAAGATGACAGATAAACTTGATACCTACTCAGCGACCGCAGAGGTTGCTTACAAACGGGTTCGCAGATCTCGCTGGCAGAGAACGAAACTTAGCTTGGGGAAAGCGCCGCCAACAGCATGGTTTGGTATGATTGTTATATTTTTATATGTTATTTGTGCTTTATTCGCCCCAGTTCTTGCTCCTTATGGTGAGGCGGAGGTATTCCCGGAACCATTTGCTCCTTGGAGCCCAGAATTCATTTTTGGGACAGATCAAATTGGTCGAGATATATTATCCCGTATGATTTATGGAGCAAGGAACACTGTAAGTATTGCAGTGGCGACTACCGCTTTGGCCTTTTTAATTGGTGGTACTTTGGGTCTTGCTGCAGCAATAAATAGGAGTTGGTTAGATCAATTTTTAAGTCGATCAGTCGATGTTTTAATGGCAATTCCGAGTTTGATTTTTGCATTAGTCCTTCTATCTATTTTTGGATCTACAGTTACAAACTTGATACTCATTATTGCTGTATTAGATAGTACCAGAGTTTTTAGATTAACTCGAGCAGTATCACTGAATGTGGTTGTAATGGATTATGTCGAGGCCGCACGTCTTCGAGGTGAGGGTTTAGGTTGGATAATGCGGCGAGAAATTTTGCCAAACATAATGCCACCGCTGATTGCTGAATTTGGGCTCCGGTTTTGTTTTGTTTTCCTAACAATCGCTGCTTTATCGTTTCTAGGTGTCGGCATCCAACCACCAACCGCCGATTGGGGTTCGATGGTGAGAGAAAACGCATCTCTTATCATGTTTGCGCAATACGACCTTAAGGCGGGTTTGACACCTTTGCTCCCAGCGGGAGCAATTGCTCTGTTAACAGTAGCTGTAAATTTCGTCGTGGATTGGTTCCTTCATAAAACTAGTGGTTTACGCGATGAGCAATAAGAAAAAAGAAAATAATCGATATTTATTAGAAATCAAGGATTTAAAGATCGAAGGTTTTTCTGATGAATTCTGGCATCCTATCATTAAGGGAATAGACGTTAAACTTCAACGGGGTGAAGTGATGGGGCTGATTGGTGAGTCTGGCGCAGGTAAATCTACTTTAGGGCTTGCTGCTATGGGCTATACCCAGCCTGGTTGTAGGATCATTGGAGGTAGTATTTCCTTTGATGGGAAAGAACTCGTCGGAATGGCTGAAAAGAACAAACGAGAATTATGGGGAACACGTATTACGTATGTAGCACAATCAGCGGCAGCTTCGTTTAATCCAGCGCACAGATTAATAAATCAAACAACAGCTGCAAAAATAAGAGCAAAAATTTCAGATGAAAAATCAGCCAAGGACGACGCAAGAGAATTGTTTAAAACACTTCAACTTCCAGAACCCAATACTATTGGGGAACGTTATCCTCATCAAGTATCAGGTGGACAACTTCAACGTGTAATGACCGCAATGGCTATATCTCCTAGACCAGATTTAATTATTTTTGATGAGCCAACCACCGCTCTGGACGTGACTACTCAGGTTGAAGTTCTATCTGCCATGAAGGATATCGTAAAAGAATTTAATACAGCTGCAATATATATTACTCATGACCTTGCGGTGGTCGCTCAAATGGCAGATGTTATAAAGGTTTTGAGATATGGTGAAGAAGTCGAGCAAGCAGATACACGCGTTATGTTAGATACTCCTGAAAAAGAATATACAAAATCATTATGGTCAGTTCGCTCGATTCAAAAAGAAGAAGAAAAAAGTGATGACATAGTATTATCGCTTAAAAATATTGATGCCAGCTATGGCGCTGGTATTAAAGTTTTAGATAACGTTTCCATTAACGTTTCTAGGGGTAAAACATTGGCTGTAGTTGGTGAATCTGGATCTGGAAAATCAACTGCTGCCCGCGTAATTACTGGCCTTTTACCGCAACTGAATGGTCAAATATTATTCAATAATATCGAGCTACCTAAAACATTGCGAGGCCGTTCGAAAGATCAAAAGCGACAAATACAAATGATTTACCAAATGGCAGACACCGCTATGAACCCTAAGCAAACAGTTGGCGAGATTATTGGTAGACCTCTTGAGTTTTATCTCAATTTAAATGCAAATGAAAAAGAGAAAAGAACAATAGAGTTACTAGAGTTAATTGAACTTGATGAAACATTTATTGATAGGCTTCCTAGTGAATTGTCCGGTGGTCAAAAACAAAGGATTTGTATTGCACGTGCAATTGCAGCTGATCCTGAGGTTATCATTTGTGATGAGGTAACGTCTGCACTGGATCAAATTGTTCAAGAGGGAATATTAAAGCTCTTAATGAAACTACAAAAAGAACTGGGAATTACTTATATATTTATTACTCATGATATTTCGACTGTTAAAGCTATCTCAGATGAGGTTGTAGTTATGTTTCAAGGTAAAGTAGTAGAACAGGGACTAAAGAGCCAAATATTTTCTCCACCACATCCAAAATATACTGAATTACTACTCTCTTCAGTTCCAGAAATGGACCCGGACTGGTTATCGAACTTAATTTCGTCAAGAAATTAATTTTTAAAAAATTAAACAGGTAATTAGTAGATTGACTTCAGGCAATTATAGTTATCAACGTGGATTGGTTATTATCTCTACGTTGAAATTGGAAAATAAACTTAAATGGCCGTTGAAAAAACTTTTCATCTAAAGGGTTCAAACCTTTCAGGTTACCTTGCCGCGATAATCGTAATTTTTGTTTGGTCAAGTTGGTTAGTTGCGAGTAGAGCAGGGGCTACATCAACTCTTACTATCTTCGATTTAGGTGCAATGCGTTATGGACTTTCTGGGCTCGTAGCACTGCCTATTGTTGCTTATTATAAGCCTTGGAGGACTATAAGCTTTTGGAGAGCAATTTGGTTGAGTTTTTTCCTAGGGCCAGCTTACATGTTTGTCGTCTTTGGTGGCTTTACTTATGCGCCAGTAGCTCATGCAGGAGCTTTCATGAATGGGTTTTTACCAATTATGTCACTAACTTTTAGTTTTTTTGTGTTTAAAACAAAAATAAAGCCTATTCAAAAATATAGTGCGCTGCTGATACTGTTGTCTGCTGGTGTTTTATCATTTTCTTCAAATGAGTTTAGCTTTTCAAGTAGTTGGAGGGGTGACTTGTTATTTATTTTGGGTGGAATGTTTTTTACTGCATATGTTATTTGTAACCCAGTTTGGAAACTTACTACTAGTCATATATTATTTTGTGGCTCAGTTATTAACGGGCTATATTATATACCAATATGGTTCTTTTTTTTACCGAGTGGCCTAGAAATAACCACTACTGAGGAAATAATATTTCAATCATTATATCAAGGCCTTGTTCCTACTTTATTTGGCTTGGTTCTTATTGGGTACGCAGCTAGAACACTAGGTTCAAATACGGCCTCAACAATGATGGCAGGCGTACCCGGAGTAGGTGCGATCTTGGGAGTAATTTTCTTAGGAGAAACCCTAGAAGTATTTGGTTGGTTGGCTTTATTAACCCTTACGATTGGAATAATAGTAACAACTCTTCCAAAAAAGAAAATTTCTACTCTTTGAGTAAAATTCTTGTTCTTCCACCAAACAAAAATAGTATCAATAGTGATAAGAGAATTAATAAACCGCCCATAAGCTCCATAAAAGTAACCATTTCTCCTAAAAATAACCATGGCCAGATTGGGCCAAGAATGCTCTCAGTTAGCATGAACAAACTAACCTCTGGAGCTGGCAAGTGAGAAGCACTCCAAGTTATCAGTGACATTCCAAGACCAATTGTAAAGGCTCCCATACCCAAAATAATCCAGGTATCTCTAAATGAAATTACTATATTCTTGTTTAATGAAACGGCAATGAGTAATGCAAAAACGCAACACAAAAGTGATCCTAAGAAAGTTCCACCAAGAACATCATCTTTTTCACTTTTCCTAATATAAACAAGCATAATTGAGAAACTTATAGTCGTTGCCAGTGCACCTAAGTTACCTATTATATTCCCCGCTTCTAATCCATTTTTAAGCATTATTAGCATTCCTGTGACGGCAAAGACCATAGCGAACCAGGTTATAGGTGTTGGTTTCTCTTTGATCCAAGCAAGTGAAATGATAGCCGTAAAAAAAGGTCCAGATGATAGGATAAATAATGTCGATGCTACAGACGTGTATATCATTGAAAATACATATCCTGAAAAGGCTATGGATAGAAAAATCCCAACAGTAAGGTCTTTAGAGTCTAATTCTTTAATAAAGTTTGGAAGGGACTGACGTCTTCTTAAACAGGTAAAAAGAGCAACCATCGCACTTAAGCCAATCGAACGATAAAATAAAATTAGTAAGACATCTTGAGTTTCTAAAATACGCATAATTACTCCGACAAGGCTAATTAAAAACGCGCCCATTGTAATACAAAAAACAGCAGATTTTCTTGACAAAAAAACTCTTTCTAATTTTTTAGAATTATTTTAATGAAGTACGAAACCGATTTTTTAGTTCCACTCCATCTAACGTTGGAAGACTTCTATCCGGTGATTGACTATTAATTTTTATATTTAAAAACATTGGACCATTATTCTGAAGTATTTCATCTCTAGCTACTTCAATTTCGGACATGTTTGTTAATTCTCTTGAAATAGGAAAGCCTGAAGAGTGTGCAATACCAACTAAATCAACACCATAACCCGTATGACTTTTTTGCATTCCAGTCTCTCCAAAGTGCTCATTATCTAATACAGCTATAGTGAGGTTTTTTGGCATTTGAACGGAAATTGTAGCGAGCGCTCCAATCCCCATTAGTTGTTCTCCGTCTCCGGTAACGACAAGCACTGATTTCATTGGTTGAGAAAGCGCAAGCCCTAAGCCCATCATGGCAGCGCCTCCCATAGCGCCCCATAGATAAAAGTTCTGATTATTGTCACCAGCATCATGCAGATCATACGTTGGCGAGCCTAGACCAGATATAATAAGTAAATTAGTCCTATTAGAGACTAGTTTTTTTACAACTTCTCTGCGATTTAGTTTTTCAACTGTCATCAATTACCACTTTTTACTACCAATTAATTTTTGAGATAATAGTATCGCTATTTTTTGATCACTTGAGTATGCAGAATATAAGGCAGCGGCTACGGTTGGCCCAACATCATCTCCTTCGTCTACTCTTTGTACGTTTAACCCCATTAACTCAAGACTTCCCTGAGTCGCCGAGCTCATTGGAACTTGCCAAGAGTTAAATTCACCAAACTCTCCTCGCATAGTAATTATTGTAACAAATGGAAAATTACAGTTGCTAATTAGGGAGAGCATATTAATACAATTACCAACGCCACTACTTTGCATTAATAACACAGACTTCTCTCCACCAAGCCAAGCGCCGCAACATAGTGCAACACCTTCTTCCTCAGTAGTTAGTACCACAGGTCTGATATCAAGATCTTGATGGGCCATATTAATAACTTTTGAGTGCCCTGCATCAGGAACATAAGGTAGTTGTTTTACCCCAGCCTGTTTTAAGGCAGTGAAAAGGTTTTCTTCCCATGAAGTTATAATTTGACGTTGTTTACTATCTGACATGACCTGATCTCAAAAATATACTAAAGTTTCTGACAATAATTAAGAATTTTTACAAGTGTTCTTTTAAATGAATACATTAAGCTATAAAGAGAGTGGGTTAATAAATACGGTTTTTTAACTGAATAATGGTTAAGAACATTTAAAGTAAAGTTTTTAAAAAATATACTCTGAAAGGTAAAATACTGATGGCTAATGTTATTGAATTACTTCGTTCGCATAGATCAATTAGGTCATTTAAGGATAAAAAAATACCTGAAGAATTATTGATTGATATTCTATCCGCTGGGCAAGCGGCAGCTACTTCCAGTTTGATTCAAGCGTCATCAATAATTAGAGTTACCCATCCAAAATTACGAGAGGAATTATGTGAAGTGGGTGGTAGGCAAGCATATATCAAAGATGCTCCTGAATTTTTAGTATTTTGTGCGGATTTAAACAGAGCTTCTAGATGTTGTGAAATGTATAATGAAACTCCAATAAGGGGACTCACAGAACACTTCATTATTGCTACAGTCGATGTGGCGTTAGTCGCTCAAAATATTGTTATAGCCTCGGAATCCTCGGGGTTAGGAATATGCTATATTGGAGCTCTTCGAAATAATCCGGCGAAGGTTTGTGAAATCTTAAGATTACCGGAGAATGTATATCCTGTATTTGGGTTGTGTATAGGTTTCCCAGCTCAAGACCCTGAAATAAAGCCTAGGCTTCCTTTAGAGGTTTTAGTAAAAGAAAACTTTTATGATGAGATGTCTGAGGCCGAGTTGATAAAGAAATATGATAATGAGCTTAATAGGTATTACGAGAGTAGATCAATTAATAACAAAGTATCTGTATGGAGTGAACAAATGTCTGATAAACTTTCAAAAGAATCCAGGGCTCACATGAAAGAATTTCTTAATAAAAGAGGTTTTCTTTTACGTTAAAATGCATACTTAAGATTCTGTTAAGAACGGTTTAAATTTTTTCTAACCCACACCAGTCAGCAATAAAAAGAGCTATTGAACTAGTTATTTTCTTTATAGAACTTAAACTAACACGCTCATCAAAACCATGAATGTTTTCTGAATAAGGCCCATAAACTAAGCAAGGACAATCATCGTAGAGCACAAAAACTCTGGCATCTAAGTAACCTGGGGTGACCATAGTTTCGAGAGGTTTATTATATGCATTCATGTGAGCTCTACCCAGTACCATTTCAGCCTCTGAACCTTCCTCTAAGACATAACCTTCCGCAAAAAAGCCGTTCCACTCAACTTCAGGTGGATTATTAGTTAAAAATACAGATCTACTAGACGCGCCACGTATACACTCTTCAATCTCTAAAGCTTTCTCTTTCGGGTTCCAACCAGGATATATTGCCATTCTGCAATCAAACGTACAGCTTGCTGGAACAGAAGATGCCCAATCGCCTCCCTCTATTTTACCCACATTAAAGTTAATAGGGTGATCTAAGTCTTCAAAATATCTATGCTGCTTTTTTTCTAAATTCCATTTTTCTTCCAACTCACGCAAAGCACTAATGATAGGAAAACACGCCTCAATAGCATTTTGACCCGAAGCGGCTTCTCTAACATGAACTGGAACTCCCTGAACTTTAACCTTAAACCATAAAACACCAGTATTTGCCCGTATGAGTTTATCGTCTTCTGGTTCAGGTATTATAGCGGCATCAGCACGGTAGCCTCTTACCAAGCATGAAAGAGCCCCATTTCCCGTACACTCTTCTTCGACAACAGACTGTAAAAAAACTTTTCCTGCAGGTTGATAACCGATCGAACGCAATGCATCCAAAGCAAAGATATTTGCAGCAAGTCCAGCCTTCATGTCAGCAGCCCCTCGGCCGTACATCCAGTCGCCCTCAATAGTAGGGTTATATGGGTTGCCTTTCCACATATTCAGAGGACCTTCTGGAACTACATCTATGTGGGCATTTAATATTAAAGACTTCCCACTTTCAATATTTGGAGTATGCGTACCTACAACATTAATAGCGTTAGAGTAATCCACATTCACTGGTGAGAAGCCTGGATGGCTCTCTATGTCTTTGATATCAATAGTCCAACGGTCCATTTTGTAACCGCGATCACTTAAGGCTTGGTAAATAAAATTTTGTGCTTCGCTTTCAAGTCCTCTGAGTGAAGGAAACCTTACTAATTCTTTAGTAAAATTTAACTGTTGTTCAAAACCAGAGCTAACAGCCGCAAGTATTTCTTCTGTTAATTTTAATTCAGTCAATTTTAATTCCTAAAATAATAAAAGGTTGTAATTTTTTACTATTTGTCAGTATGCACTATTAGTGAATTCCTGACATAAAACCCCAACTATTGAAAATGGGCTTTCTAAATATCCGGTAGCGTCAAGGTTAGAGAAGTCTAAATGGATAGATTCACCACGCTTACAGAATAACTTTTTACTTTTCCCATCAATAAAACTGGCTATTGATCTAATATTTTTTAAATCTTTTAAGGATCCTTTTTTTTCTTCATCTATCCCAGCTGTTAACATTAGTAACATACCAGAATTTAGCTCTAAACCAATTGTATTTTGTAATTGATAATCTAAAAATGGCCTTAAGCCATCTTCAGAAACGGCCACCTCAAGTTCATCTAAGTCAAATGAATAAGTATTATTATGATATTTAACATTTGACAGCTTGGTTTTGATTGAAAAGGACGCAAGTTTATTTAAAGCTATACTTAATTCTAGACTAAACTGGTCTAGTCCAAGGTTGTAGCCAACTCCAACTTTTACAGACCCCGCTAAAACTCCATTTTCAAGTAGCTCATTAATAGGATCTAACATCTGAGCGGAAATATAATCGTCGTTGGACAGAAGATGTTTTAGATCTACGCTGAAACCACTTATCTCCAGCTCTACATTCTGCTTTCTGTTCTCTTTTAGGCCTATGTTGTTTACAGAAAGAGACTCAATTGAGACCTTAGTTGAACACTTATCTTTAAAGTTTTCAGAATAATTACCAATGCAATTTTGATTGTAATTATAAACGTTCTTATTGCCAGGGATAATAATCTCTATGTTTGGAAAAACAACCTTATCGTTAGTAACATCTCTTCGGATAGGGTCAAAAGTTACTTTAGAATTTGTAGCTCTGATAGCCGATAAAGTGCCTTGGATTAGACTTTCCACGGCACGGGATTTATTCTCTGCAGGTATATCGAATGCACCAAATATTAGTATCCAAATACTGCTTATTAAAGAAGGTAAAAATGATAGTGAAAATGCCTCTAAACCAAATAATCCCATTTCTTTTCCTTTTTTTAAGAATTAAAAATCTGCCCTTATTGAGTATAATCTTTTTTAATCATCATGTGTACACCTTTGCACCCATTTACTACTTGGGTTACTCTTAAATCAGCAGCAAGGCTACATAGGGTATAGGCCTCAGCGGTAGTGATATTTGTTTTTAATTTAATAAGATCAATCATATTTCTAAGAGCCATCTCAGAACAAACATCCAAGTCAGGATCCATACCCATCGTTATAAAATGAGTTGGTGTCTCGGCTTGAGGATATATATAATCTAAATCATCTCTAACCGTCAGCTGGAATTTCCCCTGCAAAGCCGTTTCAATTGCAGTCACGCAAACTTCCCCGTCTCCCTGAGAACCGTGCCCATCTCCTACGGAAAAATGAGCTCCATCGTTAAATATTGGTAAATATAGTGTCGTCCCTGGAACTAACTCTTTGTTATCTATATTCCCTCCGTGAGCTCTTGGCATTATTGAGGAAATTCGTCCCCAACCTTTAGGTGGCGAAACGCCCATAACACCAAAGAAAGGCGACAGAGGTAGTTTTAATCCCCAAGGAAGATTAGCTACCATATTTTGTTTATCGAGCGGTATATTCATATGAATTTCTTCATTAAAATCATATGGCAGCGCACCTGACAAAGGTCGAATGAAATTGTAACCCCAATCTTGACGTAAATTCACCTCTAAAATGTTTACTTCCAATACCTGACCCCTTTTCGCACCTTTTACCGCAACTGGACCGGTTAATATGTGTCCAGGAACTTGAGGAACCCCTAATGCATGTATTTCTTTTAGCTCAGGTGGGGTATAAAATTCCTTAGGAGGTATAACGTTCGGACCACCACTAACGCTATCAATTGTTACGATGTCACCACTATTAATAGTAAGAACAGGTTCGCAAAGCGCGTCAAAATAACCCCAAATGCAAGTTTGAGTTGATGCTTTAAGATAATGGTCCAACTTATTCTCCTTTTAAGTGATATTTTCTTTTATTAGGTACTGCTCATTAGCTCGAGTTGTTCGAAATTTGTTAACAGGATTATTTACATCAGGGTAGCCTAAAGATACGGCGCAAACAATATCACGTGTCGAAGATAACCCCAAAAACTCACGAACTACAGGAGCTACCCCTGCTATTGCTGCTTGAGGTATTGAGGCTATTCCAATTGCTGTAGCTGCAAGAGTGAGTGCTGTTATAAATGCTCCGCAGTCAAGTAATCCATATGACCCAAGATTTTTTGGAGATGTAATTATTACAACACAGGGGGCGTCAAAAAATTCATAATTTTTTAACGTTTGTTTGAAAGATGCATCTCTATCACTAATGTTTATTCCTATGGAGCCATATAATTGTTCAGCACACTCTCGGCGTCTTTGTTTGTAAACACCCTCGTAAGCTAAAGGAAATTTTATATCTGGTTTGTGCAAGCGATCCAGTCCAGCTTTAATTGTTAATTTCTTTAGTGACACTAGTTTAGCCTCAGTGACTATACTTACTTCCCAAGGCTGAGCATTACACCATGATGGAACCTTTTGTGCACAACTTAATATTTTCAGAATAGTACTTTTGGAAACTGCTTTGTTCAGGAATGCTCTGCAGGAGTACCTTTGATCTAGTAAATTGTTTAAATTATTTAGTTCGTTATCGGCATTGAAATTATTCATATTTTATAACCTAAAATAGTTGATTTTAAATGTTATTAAAAAGATGGTATTTTGTATACCCTAGTATAAATATACTACTATAAAGGATGAAAACTTACTTATAGCTTGATACAGCCTGCGTCATCTGAATAATAATAACAAAATACGATCAACATTAATTTTATAATTGGAGTATTTATGACAAAAAATAACATTTCTTTAGAGAATTTAAAGATAAAATCAGAAAATGCTCACAAAAGGATAGTGGAGAAGATATCTAATAGCCCACTTATTAAATCTAATATTTATGGAACGGATTTATTTTTCAAAGCAGAGAATTTTCAGTTTAGCGGTTCGTTTAAAATACGTGGAGCATTTAGTAAGTTAACTCAACTTGAAAAAGAAGGTGTTCTTAAAAATGCTAAACTCATAACTGCATCCTCTGGTAACCACGGGCTTGCATGCTCTTATGCGGCACGGGAACTTGGAGGTGATTTAACTGTAGTTCTCCCAGAGACTGTTGCTATCGTAAAATTAGAGAAAATAAGATCGTATGGCATAACAGTAATTCTTGAGGGTCAAGAGTCTGGTGAAGCAGAGACACATGCACAGAAGTTAGCTAAGGAGGAGGGATATCTCTACGTATCACCTTATAACGATTTGGATATTATTGCTGGACAAGGAACTATAGGCCTGGAGCTTATTGAAGCCCTTGGTCAAAATGGAATAGATAATGTCTTTGTTTCAATGGGAGGAGGGGGCTTGATAAGCGGGATCTCTGCTGTTTTAAAGGCCGTTAACCCAAATATTAAAGTCTGGGGTGTTTCTGCTGAAAACTCTTGCACACTTGGAGACTCTCTAAAGTTAGGAAGGATCGTAGATACAAAACACTTGCCCACGTTAGCCGACGGTGTTTCTGGAGGTATTGACTCAGATACAGTTACATTTGAAATCTGCAAGTCAACTGTTGATGAACTTCTTTGGTGTGATGAAAAAGAGATAACTAGTTCCTTCCTAAAGTTTGCATTTGATGAACATCAAATAATAGAAGGCTCTGCAGCTCTCGCGCTAGCTGGTTATGAAAAAGTATCTGAACAGCTTAAAGGGCAGACGTCCATAGTTATTGCTTGTGGAGCCAATGTTGATCAATCACTCGTGCAAAAATTATTATCTCAAAATTAATAAATTTACTTAGGCTCCAAAATTTTTGTTATTGCTTTCGCGATCATTATGTCCTGAATAGCAACTCCTGATAAATCTGAAACAGTTATTTCAGAATCTGATTTTCGACCAGTTTTAGGATCAAGAATTATTTGTCCTAACTCAACTATATTTTCTTTTTTGATTTTTCTAGATCGTAGTGCATGGGAAATTTCACCGCGGGAAATTGCTTGATCTATGCTGTCAGTAGAAACTATGTCTGCTACTTCTAAAATATCAACTGATAGTTCGCATTTTTCATGAGTGTCCGATCCCATTGCTGTGATGTGCGTACCTGGTTTAATCATATGAGCTTCAAGTAGTGGTTCGCACGAAGGAGTTGCTGTGACAATCAATTGACTGTTTTCGCATAAGTACTTTAAATTAGTTTCCGCCTTAGCTTGAAATCCCATATCTTTCATATCTTGGGCAGCATGCTCAGCCTTAATAGTATCCCGCCCCCATACTGAAATGTTTCGACATTCTGTTACTTCTTGTAAGTATAAAGCTTGCATACGGGCTTGAACCCCAGTCCCAACAATTCCTATTTGATGGACATGTTTTGGAGCTAAGTATTTTGCTGCAACTGCACCAGCAGCCGCAGTTCGGTGATTAGTTAACTCCCCTTCTTCTAGTAAGACTGCCTTAATTTGGCCTGTGTGCTGACTAAAAACTAACATACAGCCACTAAAAGGGGGTAAGCCTTTTTGTGGATTGTTAAAAAACCCTGTTGCCATTTTTATTACAAAGTCATTATCATTTTTTATGGCACCATATTTAATGTGAACTTCTCCATTAGAATCTGGAAATAACATTTCCCCAATCGGTGGGGTAATGACTTGGTTTTTACTGAGAGATACGAAGCCCTGACCAATAATATCAACTAAGTCTACTTGTTTTAAGGCGTCAAGTATTTTGGGTAGTGTATAAACATTTTCCATCAAAAATCCTTGTTGATTAGTAAACAAAAATATTTCCTTAACATTAAACTTTTGTCAATCTTTTTCATTCGTTTTATGTTAGCCAAATAGAGTTAAAATGCCCTATTGAAACTAATAAAATTTTAGTGTTTGTTCGATTCTAGTTTCTTTATTTAATTTCTTGTGAGTAGACATGCAGATAAAAAAAATCACATTTCCTATTCTAATAACATGTATAAGTTGGGCGTGTTCTGTTAATGCTGATGAAACAGTAATAGCTTCAAATCTCGCAACAGCCGTGGCGGATGTTGCAAGTGGCGGAAGTTTAAGCACCACTTTAAAAAGTAAGGCAGAAACTTTTTCATTAGGTAAAGTAAATAAAGAGGCTGATGAACTAGCAGAGTCCCTAACTTCGGGGAATTGGATGTACTTAGATCTCAATATAGGTAGAGAAAACGATAAGACTTTTGGTGAAGTGATGTCTGTTTATAGGCTTAAAGAGACATCTAACTGGGGTATCTTTAATCAAACATCTGCCGTCAATCATGGTGGAAGAGCAACGGCTAATATAGGGTTTGGGGCTAGACACATTAATGATGCAGAAACAGTAATAGTTGGGTTTAATGCTTTTGTGGATAGTGAGTTAGCGGTTGAAAATAGCAGAGCAAGTGTCGGTACAGAGCTTTTAACGTCGATTGCACAATTTAGGGCAAACTATTATGAAGGTTTATCAAGTCCAGTACTTTATAAAGGAGTTACTGAAACAGCTTTAGACGGGTATGATTATAAACTGTCATATGAACTCCCCTTCTTTTATGACTCAGATATTTATTTTAAAGGCTCGCATTGGGAAGATGGAGTTGGTTATAATACAGATTCAGATGAGTTTGGACTAACTGCAGAAATCTTTCCAAACATGTCTATAAGGATTGCTTCTCAGAAAACGGATACAAAGGCATCGGATACAATCGGGTCAGTTAGTTTTTCTATACCACTTGGTGGCACAACAAAAAAATCTCGGAAAAAAAGATCATTCGCGTTGCAAACAAAACTTCAACCTATTCGTAGTGAATTGTTTAAGCCTGTTCAAAGGGAAAATAGAATTAAAAAGAAGTCGGTTGGCCTAGTTACTGTTAGTGGATTTTAATTATGAGTTTTTATAAAATAGTTGGTTTTGTTTTTATAGTTATGCTTTGTAATTCGGCTTATGCAGAAACAGATGTCGCCTGCACAAGGGCGAGTGGAGCTATTATTGCTAATGCGTTGAGCCCAAATTCTGACGGTGCGGATATAGTAACAGACATTGATGGTGCGACTGGGAGTTCGTGTAAGGAAATTCCTGATTTCTATAAAATTCACTTTTACAAATTTGGTTTGTGCACGGCTAATCCCTATGCGACTGGGACGGGGTCTACCCAAGACTTTTCTTCCTGCTCTTGGTTTCTTGATGATGCTGCGAGCGTAGAGCATATCATATCATACCCCACCACTGGAACGCTTCCCACTACTGGCGTAATT